>Ga0268263_1000555_pt1 | contig 53621 bp, 45 predicted proteins | sample Biomet5_FD_190358 | JGI IMG/M metagenome (GOLD analysis project Ga0268263, IMG submission 190358) | Microbial communities from bioreactor (seeded with sewage sludge) at LBNL, California, USA - Biofuel metagenome 5 (SPAdes) (version 4) | ecosystem: Engineered > Bioreactor > Anaerobic >... | reverse complement strand
GGCCAGGGCCTGCCGCAGTTCGTCAACCGATCGGCCGGAGAAATGCACGACATCCCGGATGCCGATGACGTGACCGTGAAATTCGTTGTCGTCGGGAATGAATTCAAATGTTCCCGTATAGCCCTTGTATGTCATGGCATTCATGGCTTTACTCCCGCATTTTTCAGAAACTCCCGGACACTTTCCACTGCACCCTTTTTGGCCACCGGGCCGGGATGCGGCCGATGGAAGGTCGCGGCCACATCCGCCAGGACCACGCGAACCCGTGAACCCCGGCCTTCAGTGACGGTTGCATCCAGGGCGCGCAAGAGCGCTTCGATGTCCTCCCATCGGATGCCTGCCGGAGTCGGACGGCTAAAGATCGCGGCGAGCGTCTTTGTATTCCGGGTGTTCATGTCAAATCGGTACCAAATTATGGAACCACGTCAACTGGTATTTGGTAAGGAGAGCGACCATGAGCGCGCCACGATCACGGCCGGTTGAATCTGGGCTGGCCTCGCTGGAGGAGGCTCTTCGCAAAAAAGTACCGCCCCAGAACCTGGAGGCGGAATCATCCGTGCTGGGTGCGCTCCTGACGCGTCCCACAATGCTCGACAGCCTTCTTTCCGAACTGCGATCGGTGGATTTCTACAGCCCTGTACATCGGCTCATACTGGCTGCTGCGAGCAACCTGTGGCAGCGGGGTAAGCCTGTTGACCTCGTCACCGTAGCTGAAGAGCTGCGCAGCCAGGGAGAACTCGAAAAAATTGGTGGCCCGGCTTACCTCGCCAGCCTCACCGAGGCGGCGCCTATCGCCCTTGCTAATGCCAAAAATCATGCGGCCATCGTCAGAGCCATGGCAAAGCGCCGCGCTATGGTGGACATGGGCATGCGCATGTTGGACATCGCCTATGATCCTGAACGTGAACCTGCAGAATTCCTCAATTATGCCCAGATGGCGAGCGATGCGGTTCTGCGGGACCGCTTGGATACGGCGGGCGAAACCCCAGCAGAATTTCTCAATGACTATTTCGGCTATTTGGAAAAGCTGGGGGAGACTGGCGGTGGGGCCATCAGCACCCCCTGGCGGAGGCTCAATGAGATCATAACAGGCTTTTTCCCGGGCGAGGTGGCTATTGTCGCTGGTCGGCCGGGTAACGGAAAAACGGCGCTTGCACTGAATCTGGCCGACCATGCGGTCGGGAACGGTGCGAAGGTTGGTCTGTTTTCTTTGGAAATGGGCAAATACCTGCTGTGCAATCGTTTATTCGCATCGGGTGCGAATGTACGAGCCAGGGGTTTTCGGGATGGCCGGTTCACGGATGACGAGTGGAATAAACTTTATGCCTATGCAGAGTATTTCAAGAACCTGCCCTTTTATATCTATGACAAACCAGCCAATCGGCCGACGGACATCCGTACCGCCTGTCGGCGATGGAAGCGCGAGAGCGGACTTGATCTAATCATTATTGACTACTTACAGCTAGTACCACCTGAGCACAGGCAATTTCGAAATAGAGAACAGGAACTTGCTGAAATATCCCGGTCGATAAAGGAAACTGCAAAAGAGTTGAATATACCTATTGTATTACTTGCGCAGCTTAATAGAGATGTCGAAAAACGGACAAACAAAAAGCCGCTTATGAGTGATCTTCGTGAGTCTGGCGCTATCGAACAAGATGCTGATATTATAATTTTTATCGAGCCGTGGACAGCATCTACAGACAATGTTGAAACAAATCTCATTGTTGCAAAAGGTCGTAACACAGGAACTGGGACTGTACCAATTTGGTATCGAAAAAATTACGTTCGATTCGAGGAAGGATGAGTCGTTCGGCATGGGTTATCTGGCATACTTCCTTGATAGCATGGAGTCTGAAATGCGTACATCAGATCGCGCGCACAGTGTTTTGATGATCGGGAATTGTTGTTCGTAGCGAGAGTTGGTTTCGCTGCGAAACATAATAATTCTCAATGGATATGCTCCGAGCATGATTTAGCAATGCTCGTTTTTGATTTGGGCAATGCTCACGCACAAACGAACCGGAATTTTCGCATGAACACGGACATCCGAATTGCCGTTTCCTTCAAGGGACACAGAAAACGACGGCTCTTGCGCATGCTGCTCGGGCCAGGTTCCACGGACTATCTTATCGACTTATGGATTTCGACCGCGATGAATCATCCGTCTGGAATTCTAACAGGAATGAAGCCGCGAGATATTGCGCTCGAAGCCGGTTGGGAAGATGAGCCGGATAAATTCGTTAATGCGTTACTTGAGAGCGGCTTTGTCGATATTACCGAAGACGGAGTGTATGTTCTTCATGATTGGGAGGATCATCAGGGCTATGCTATCCATGCGGAAATGCGAACAGAAAAAGCTAGGAAGGCCGCCCTTGCCCGATGGGGCAGCAAAGACAAAAATGCTCCAAGCATGCTTGGAGCATTGCCCCAAGCACAAACAAGCAATGCCCCTTCTCCTGCTCCTTCTCCTGCTCCTTTAGCTTTAAAGACCTCCTTACCTCCACCCGAAAACGGGCGGAGGCTTGGAGAGCTTCTTTTCGAACTGGTTCAAAAACGTGATCCCAAAGCAAAGCCGCCAGACATGGACAGGTGGGCGAGGGACATGGATCGGCTTTTCTCCGGCGACAACCCCAGAACTCCGGATGAGGTCGAAGCGGTGATCCGGTGGGCCCAAGAAGATCCCTTCTGGTCCGGGATTATTCTCTCACCCAAACGTCTCCGGACTCGTTTCACGCAGATTATACTCAAAATGGGGAGTAACGAGCCAGTGTCCACTGGTCGGGCTGTAAGCGATGCCGAATTTGAAGAAAGTGTGAAGCGTTCATGCAGTATCAAGAATAATAAACTGCAAACTTGTAAAAGTGTACCGCCTTAACTGAAAAATAGAGTAAAAGTGAGTTAAGATTTACACGTTGAAATTAATCAAACAGTTTAGTAGAGTTTACTTCCATGCTGAGTTGAGTAATCCGTATGGCGAAGTTCACAGAGCAAGACTATCTCGGGTGCCGCAAGGAAGGCTTGACACAAAAACAGATGGCACTGCGCTTCACTGTTTCAGAAGCGTATGTCTCGAAGGTCAAGAAACGCTGTGAGTCTGCAGTGTCCAATGCCGCGCCACCTGTTATTCAAGCGGAAGTGCTTTCGCGTCAGCACGATGCCTTGGCCCAATTAGCAGCGTTGGCCGAACAGGCGAGGGACTTGTCCTCCCTTTTCCAGGCCGCATTGGACGGCGATTGGCAGGCTAAAGGGAAACTGGAACGCTTGGCAGGGCGACGAGGGGAAATGCTCAAGGCCTATCTGGCATTGCTCGGAGAACTGCGGAAGCTTCTAGAACTCGACAACACGATCAAACGCACCAAGTTCGATATTGAGCGTGTCATGCGCTTCCAAGAAACGGTCATGCAGGTGATTCAAGAGATTGCGCCCGAGATTGCAATCGACATTGTGCGCCGGCTCCAGGCGGTCGACGCCACAGTGAGTGCTCTCGATTTCGGACTGTCTAAGTCAAGAAACGAGATCTAAAACCGTGCCAAGCCGGAAAAGTGGTGAGAGGGTAGTTTGGGTATTCGTGCTACGCTAGTGATACTGAAAATTGAATCGGTATGCAGTATGCGCACAAAACGTGGTCCGAAAACTGGCCGAAACCCGGTTTTTTGTAACCACCCAAAATCACAGAAGAAAAAAGTTGGCAAAGTTGACATAATGGCCATTCTGAGACATTTCAAACGGTTACGTGTTACGCCGATTGTGAGGGTTAGCGCAGTCGGATGCACACGTCAAGAGAGGGCAAGCGGCTCGGCCCGGATCGCGTGGGCTGCAGCCGGCATCGCCAGAAGGTGAGGTCAGGACCATGGCAGGACCCAAACGGACATCCAGATTGCTGGCTGGGAGCGGGCGCGGCTCGCTCCTGGCCGACTTCACCACCAGACTCCAGTCGGCCGTGCGATCGACCGAGGAGGCCCCCCCCGGGGGGGTAGGGGGGTGGGCCTGCCAGATGGGGGTAGCCCTTGATAGGGGCCTGTTCTCCTTCTCCCGTCACGAATGCTTGCAGGAGCCATATTCCGACAATCATCCGCGCCAAGTGGAGATCAAATGTGCGCAGATGGGCAATACGACGAGGGCCATCCTGTGGGCGTTCTGGTGTGCACTGTTCATGCCGTTCGTCGGCATTCTGTACCTCTTTCCGTCCTCCAAAGGTTCCGGCGACTTCTCCCGGTCGCGCGTCGGGCCGCTCATCGAACGCAATCCAGACTCACTCGGAAAGTATGTCGTGGATACGGATTCCATTTCGCTCAAGCGCGTACGCGGGAAAAACCTATATTTTCGCGGAACGAAATCGGTCGAAGGCTTGCGTTCCGATCCGGTGGATCTGGTCATCCGGGATGAGTCGGACCTGATGTCACCCGAGATTTTCGCCGTGTCGAAAGAGCGCATGGGCCATTCGGATTTCAAGTGGGAGCTGGACCTCTCGAACCCGACGCTGCCCGATTATGGAGTGGACCGGACCTACAAGCTGTCGGATGGCCGGCGCTGGCTCCTCAAGTGCCCACGGTGTGGGAAGTGGACCGATCCGATCGGGGAATGGGAAGCCGGCGCCAAACCCCGGGAGCGCGTGGCCCCGGATATGCTGTGCGAGAGGAAGGATGGAGAAGTCGTGTTGCTTTGCCACCATTGTCGTGAAGGTGTGTTGCATCCGGCACAGGGGGAATGGGTGGCTCAGCGGCCAGGGGTGACGGACTGGCGCGGCCGCCAGTACAGCCAACTTTTTTCGCAGTACGTGACGCCCCAGGAAATCTTATTGGATTATCGTACCACCCTCAACATGGCCGCGTTTTATAACTACAAGCTCGGGCTAGCCTATGTAGAAGCAGATTGCCGGATCACGGAAGAGGACGTGCTGAAGCTGTGCGGTTCGCATGGAATGGCTTCTAGCGATCCTGACCCCAATTATATGGGTGTTGACCAGGGGAAGGGGCTGCATCTTGTTATCGGGCCGCGCAACAAAGTGATCAAGCATATTGGCGAGTATCGCGATTTTGAACAACTTGATGGGTTGATGAAGGCTTTCAACATCATTCGGTGCGTCATCGACGGTATGCCTGAGACGCGGAAGGCCCGGGAATTCGCGGACCGGTTCCCAGGTCGGGTTTTTTTGAACTGGTACAGCGCCCATCAGAAAGGCGCCTATGCCTGGGATGAGGGGAAAAAACAGGTTTCCGTCAATCGGACGGAAAGCTTGGATGCCTCGCATGATGCCTTGAGTAGGAAGGTCGTTGTGCTCCCACGCCAATGTGAAGCTGTTGAGGAGTTTGCAAAGCATTGCTCCAATACAGCCAAGAAGTTGGAAGAGGACGAAGAGACGGGGAGTAAGGTCTATACTTGGGTTAAGCTCGGGCCGGATCACTACAGACACGCGTTCAACTACTTTTGCATTGCGGCTGATTATTCCGCCAACAGTGTTTTTGCAGGGACAAATTTGCAATGAAGATCGAATCCTATGTCGAACCGCTGTCCGGTTTGACCAGGCTGCGGGACGCGGAATCCAAGCTGTGCTTCACCAGAATCGTGGCCGGGCTGTGCTGGCCCAAGCTGGTCACCCCCGGGGCGATTGTGGCCCTGGCCGAGGATGCGCGCGCGGATGCCATTGACGGTATCCGTGTCTTGCACCTGGTCGAGTACGTGGCCGAGGCGGATGTGGAGCAGCTTCTGGAGCTGGCCTCCCAGATCGCCCCCCTGGCCGACGACTCCCTGGGGCGCTCGGCCGTGTCCGTCTGGGTCGGCAATCCCTGGCATCCGTTCCATAGCCGGCTGCGACCGTTCAACGCCCGGCTGACCCAGGAGGCCCGGCCGCGTATCCACCTGCGCCCAGCCCCCGGCATAGGGAAGGGATGGCAGGTGTTGGAAGACTGGTTGCCCTATCTGCAACGTCGCATCGTAGGTCGGGCGGCCCTGCTGCTTAAAAACCGCGACCTTATTGCCAAGATCGAGGATGCCGGGCGGGATGTGCGCCGTAAGATCGAGGATTTCCCGGCCGTGGCGGCGCTCGTGTGGGCCATCGCGTACTGCGATGAGCGCGCGGCGATGCAACGGCAGCCAAAAGAGCAGTCAGAAAATTCCGGTAACGTGGCGGGGTATTGATTTATGGGCGAAGAAACAGTTTTGAGTAGCATGGCTGCAATTTGCAAAGTGCTCGGTGGTATCGGACGCCGCCGGTTCCTGCGCTACATAGAGGAAGGAATGCCAGTAAAAAAGGATGGATATAGCTACACTGCGGACAAGGAAAATGTTCTCCGTTGGTGGAAGGAGCGCACGAAAAAAGATTTGCAGGCATGAATTTCTGTCAAGAAAAAATTCATAGTCAATTCCCTAGCAATCCCCTAGCGACTCCCGTTCATTCCCTGCCAATTCCGTATCACCGGCCGGGAATCTGAAAAACCCGTGCTAACAGGGAGGCCTGAACGGCCGCCCACCGTTTCTTCTCTCTCGGTAGAGCCTCATCCTCCCGGACATGGCGGCCACCAACACGGAGGCCGCCATGTCCCCCCTTTTCGTCCTCACTCCCGGACAGTTGGATCAGATCGTTGCCGAATGCGCCCAGCAATGGGCGTTGCCGTTTCCGCTCGTGCGCGGCGTGGTCCTGCACGAATCCGGGGGCGGCGATGTCTGGGCCTGGAATCCCGAACCCCGCTACCGGTGGTTCTGGGATGTCCGCAAGAATACGCCGTTTCGAGCCGTCACGAGCGCCGAGGTCGCGGCCAAGGTGCCGCCCACGGATTTCCGGGCCGCCAGTGCCGGCGTTGATCCGGACGCCGAATGGTGGGGCCAGCAAGCGTCCTGGGGGCTCATGCAGATCATGGGCGCCGTGGCCCGGGAGCGTGGTTTCACGGGCCGGTTCCTGAATGCCCTTCATGATCCCGTCCTCAACGTGAACATCGGCTGCAAGCATCTGGCGGCCTATGCCAAACGCTACCTGGGAAGCCTGGGCTGGCCTGGAGTGCTGCGCGCCTACAACGGCGGTCCCTACGCCGCCACCCACAATACCAATCCCGAGTACGTGGACAAGATCCGGGCACAAATCCCGGGTGGGAGGCTTCCCGATGCGTAAGCTGCGCAATTTCTTCCAGCACGTGTTCAACCCCCAGCATTTCTACTGCCGTCTGATGGATTGCGGTCTGTCCAGCAATCTGGCCCTGCGCGTCAGCGCGGTGTGGGAATGGGTCTACCGGCGGCCGCGCGTGGCGCTCGTCGCCCTGGCCACGGGGTTGGTGATCGCCTCCTGCGCCACTTCCGCCCAGGCAAAGCACGTTCATCCCGAGCATTGGTACCAGGCGATCTGGTGCAGTGAGCAGGGCGGCGCCATGGAAACCGTTCCGCGTGCAGGGCTGCGGGTCGATTGCGAGACGGACACCCACGCCATCGAATTCGATTTCGCGCCCAAGTGGGCCGAATCCGTTGGCCAAGCCCTGGCCTATGCCGAGGCGACCGGCAAGCATGCCGGTATCGTCCTGATCCTGGAGCGACCCGGGGATGCCCGGTTTCTGGACAAGCTCAAGCTGGCCGTGGCCGGAGCGGCCGCGCCGATCGATGTCTGGACCATGGGCCCGGGTGTCCCGGTCGAGGCCGGTCATGCCCGCTAAGGACATAGCCAAGGCCTACGTCCGGTCCCGGACGGTCTGGGTCGGTATCGCGCAATGGTTGCTCAATGGTGTGGTCATCCTCATGGCCTCGGGCAAGACCCATGCGCTCAATATCAGCGTGGATGACGCCACGCTGTGGACCATTCCCTTGACTGCCCCCGTCTTGTTCGCCGCCGCGTCGGCCCTGGTTTGGCTGCTGCTCTATTTTCGGGGCAAGGCCAGCGGGCCGCTTTTGACGGTGTCCGGCCAAGTTACGGACGTCGTGCCGCAGGCTTCGGGGCAATACCTACTGCAAGAGATCCAAGCAAATTTGAATTCCCTGAGCGATCAAGCGGCGCGGATTCAAGAAGACCGGAAGCGTCAGATGGACCAGGCACGGATGGATGTCCCTATCGGAAAACAGGAAGCAAAGCCGTGAAGATTTTGTCCATTGACGGTGGCGGCATCCGTGGGCTGATTCCAGCCCTGGTCCTGGCCGCCTTCGAGACGCGGACCGGCCAGTCGGTCGCCAAGCACTTCGATTTTATCGCCGGCACGAGTACCGGCGGTATCGTGGCCCTGGGGCTGGCCGCCGGCATCCCGGCCATGTGTTTGGCCGAGTTTTACCAGGAACGCGGCCCGGCGATCTTTTCGCGCTCGCTCAAAAAGCGGCTGGAATCCCTCGGAGGGCTGGCCGACGAGCTGTACGATGCCGGGGAGTTGGAACTTGCCCTGGCGGACCTGTTCGGGGATCGGCGTCTGTCCGACGTCGAAACGCGGTCCATGGCTGTGGCCTACGACATCGAGCAGCGCGAAACCGTGCTGTTCCGGTCTTGGGGGAATGCCGATTACCGATTGGCCGACGTGGCCCGGGCCACCTCGGCCGCACCGTGCTACTTCGAGCCCTTCGCCATTCCTGACCTCTCCGGTCGCATCCTGGCCTGTGTGGATGGCGGGGTGGTGGCCAACAATCCGTCGCTTCTGGCTTTCAGCGAGGCCGAAGGGCCCCATTTTCTTGTTTCCATTGGTACGGGTCGGAGAGAGCGGCCGATCGCACTGCATGAGGCCGTGAACTTTGGCGCCGCGCAATGGGCGCCGCATCTGCTCGACATCATCTTTTCCGGCCAGGCCGAGTTGGCGCACCAGCTGTGCCGGTCCTGGCTGGGGAGCAATTATGTCCGGTTGCAGGTCGAGCTGCCCGAGGATGTGCCCATGGACGCCACGGACGCACGGGCCTTTGCGGTGATGCGTCTGGCCGCCAGGCGGCTGGCGGAAAGCGCCGAGGCGACACAGGCATTGCAACTGGTGGAGGCCGCCTGATGTGGGGCACGGCCAGGGAATATCTGACCGAGGTGTTCCGCGATCTGCTCGCCGGATGGCTCGGGAAAGGGGCGGTATCCGGCGTGCTGGCCATGGTGCTGAGCTGTATTGGCGGATGGGACAAACTGGCGAGCGGACTTTTCCTTTTGATGTGTCTGGATTTCGCCCTCGGTTTTGCCCGGGGATGGATGGACGATTGCTTGTCGGGACGTAAGTTCCGCCGTGGGCTGGCGAAGTTTTTTTTGTACGCGGCCGCTATCCTTGCGGCCAGTACGCTTGACGGTGTGCTCAACGTCAAGGCCGAAGCCTTGCTGCATATCGATTTCCGGGCCGGCATGGTCATGTATCTGGCCATAAACGAGACCCTGTCCATCCTGGGACATTTGCGCGCGTGCGGTGTGCCCCTTCCGCAAAAGCTCATCCAACGCCTGAAGGATTATCGGGATTGCACGGTGTTCACGGGCAAGCAGGAAAAGGGGGCACCACGTGGCTGAAGAAAAGCTCCCTGGTCTGGCGCAACGCCTGGTTGCCGAACTTAAGGAGGATCAGCGCGATCGGGAACCCCTCGAACGGCGGTGGTTGGAAGACTACCGCATGTACATGGGCATCTATGACCCCGGCATGCATTTCGAGGAGGGACGAAGCCGGATCTATTTCCGTACCGCCAAGGTGAAAGCGGATACGGTTGTGGCGCGGTTGATGGACATCCTTTTCCCTCGGGCTGGCGATCGGAACTGGGAGATTCAGGCCACGCCGGAGCCATATCTTGGCCAGGATGTCATGGGGCTGGTCGATACCGTGCGGCAGATGCAGGGAGACGCGGCGGCAAAGACCCTGCTCGATGCCGTGGTAAAACAGCGCATTGATGCCATGACCAAGGTTATGGCCGACCAGCTGGCCGAAGCCCCGGACAAGTCCGGTTATCGGGCGACCATGCGCAAGGTTGTTCGTTCGGCCGCGATGTACGGCATGGGCGTGCATAAAGGACCTCTGGTCGATGAGCGCACGCGCAAGACGTGGAAGCTCAAAGCCATTGCGGCCACCGGTGCGGGCGGTCTGGCCGAAACCCGGGAAGCCTGGGTGCTCGACGAGTCTCCGGTCGAGCTGCGCCCCTATTTCCGGGATGTGGTCGTCTGGAACGTCTTCTGGGATATGACAGCCAAGGACCTGCAGTCCTGCCGGCGTTTCTGGGAAGAATATCTGATGGTGTATGGCGAGGTTGTGGACCTGGCCAAACGGAAGTCGTTTTTCGGGGGCGTGATCCGGGAGTACTTGCAGCAAAACCGGGATGGGGACGCGGTCGAGCGCACCTATGAGTCGGAATTGCGGCTGTTGGGTGACAAGAATAACAGCCGTCAAATCAAGAATCGGTTCCGCGTGGTGGAGCGCTGGGGCTGGTTGCGTGGGGATGAACTCCAGGAATGTGGCGTCGAGATGGGCGACGATCCCCTGGAAGAAGACTATTTCTGCAACGTTTGGCTGCTCGGCGACCGCATCATCAAAGCCGTGCGCGCCCCGTTGCGCGGCGTGGATTATCCCTACCAAATCTTTTGTCTTTCCAAAGACGAATCCGGACTGTGCGGCGAAAGTATCCCGCGCATCATGCGGCACCAGCAAGAGGCCTATGCCGCCATTGTCCGGGCCATGATCGATAATGCTTCGATCAGTGCCGGCCCCATTGTCGGGGTGAATACCACGGCCCTATCCCAAAGCGATGATCCGGGAAGCCTGCATGCGTTCAAGATCCTGAAGTTTGAGGACACGGACGACATGAAGGGCGCGATCGCGTTTTTCCAGGCCCAAAGCCGCATTCCCGATCTGCTGGCCATGCTCAAGGCCTTTGAGGATGCCGGAGACAACCAGACCGTTCCACGCTGGGTCAATGGCGACGGCAAGGTCTCCGATGCCGCCAAGACCTTGGGCGGCCTGTCCATGCTCATGTCCGCCATGTCGGTCAACCTGGCCGAGATGATCAAGATCTTCGACGACGACGTGACCTCGCGGTTTATCACCGCGCTCTATCACTGGAACATGGATTTCAATTCCCGGGCGGATATCAAGGGCGATTACAACATCAAGGCTCTTGGTTCCACGGCGCTCATGGCCAAGGAAGTCCAGTCGCAACGGCTTATTCAATTCCTGCAAATCGTCATGCAGAGCCCTGATCTTCTGATGATGACGAACGTGCAAAAGGCACTTCGTGCGATTGCCGTTTCCATGGAGATTCCGGAAGGCATTATTTTCGACGATGCAACCATTGAGCAGAACAAGCAAAAGCAAATGCAGATGCAGGTTTCCGCCGAGCAACAGTCGAAGCTCCAAACCTTGCTCGACGAGATGAATTCGCGTGGCATCCCTCCGGATCAGTCCCTGCAACAGTTGCTTGCCCAGGTTTTGACCGAACTTTCGCAGGGCCAGGCCACGCCTGGTCCGGCGCAGCAGCCCCAGGCGCTCCCTGCCCAGGGTCTGGAGGTGGCGGCATGAGCATGAAGCTGACCAACATGGCTTTGACCAAGTCCGAGAAGAATGGCCGGGAAAAGCCTATGGCCCTGGACGAAGGCAAGTATCCCTGGGGGCTGGGGCTGTGTCTCGACAATCAGTCCCTGAAAAAGCTCGGTCGGACGCAAAGCGATTTCAAGTCCGGCGGGTATGTCTTTTTGTTGTGCAAGGCAAAATGTACCTCCGTCACATCCAGGGATGAAGGCGGCAAGGAAGAGACGAGCGTTTCGTTGCAGATCGAGTCCATGGATTTGCAGACAAAGTCCGATCGCGTGTCCGAGGCATTCGGCAAGGTGTACGGCGATGACGGGTGAGGATGACTGCTTGTTCCGTTTGTCGGAATTCAAATTGAGTCCCTGTTTTCAGGCGTTCATGGATCTGATTGATGTGAAAATCGACCAGGCCCGTACAAAGCTGGAAAACTGCGATGTGGACAAATTCCGACGTGTGCAGGGCCGGATCGAAGCTTTGCGCGGATTGAAAAAGTCCCTGACTTCCGAGCGGAAGCGCGAAGAAGACGGGCAATCATAAACGGCTTCCCGCAAGGGACCCGACGGACCAGGCCCGGAAGAAACGGCACCTGGCGCAACTGGAGGACTTATGGCTGGTGAGAAGCAGGATATGACGCAGGAAGAAAGCACGGCCCTCGATACGGCTTTGGATGCAGTCTACGGGGATGACACAACCTCCTCCAGGGAAGAGAGTCCTACGCTCCCGGATGCGCCACAACCGAAGCCGTCGCAGGCTTCGGAAGAAGGGACGACGTCGGAAACCGATGCGGAGGACGAAAACGAATCTGCCGTTGCCCCCGAACCTGGTCCCGACGAGACGCCTGACGGCGAAACCTCGGAAGAGTCCCCGTCGTCCGAACCTGGTCCCGCCGGAGACGACGAGGTGGAGCGGCTGCGCCAGCAGTTGCGCACCATGGAAGGACGCCTCAAGGCGGCAAACGACCAGGTGACCGAACTGCGGGATAAAAAACCCGCAACGCCTCCGGATGCGACGCCGAATGCCACGGAAAAACCGGCCGTCGTGGAGATCCCGGAAAGCCTGGCCTCGGACGCAGCCGAGTTCGATTCCCTCTATCCAGACCTGTCCCAGGCGTTGCGCTTGGCCGGCGCGGTTGGCGATCGCGCCCGCCGGCTGTTGCGGGACGCGGGACCGGATATGGCGGCCCTGTGCCTGGATCAGGCGATGCTCCGGTCACAAATGGACAAGGGCATCAAGGGCGTCGAGGCCAAGACCGAAGCTCGGACACGCCAGGAACACCTGGAACGGATCGCGAGCGCGCATCCTGAAATGCGCGGGTTCGTCACGGGCGATCCCGGCGACGTGCAAACCTCCCAGGCCTATCTGGCCGGCGTCAAGACGTGGGTCGAAAGCCTGCCGTACAAAGCGGCGCTTGACCGTGTGGCTGTACTGCAAAAAGGCAGTGCAAGCCAGGTGAACGCGCTTCTCACCGAATACAAGCAGCAAGCGAAATCTCCGAAGACGGTTATCGATCCGGCCGCGCGGCGTCGCGCTCAGGCCGCCGAAGGGGTGGACAGCAACCGTACCACCCGTCTGGCGACCGATCGCGACAGTGCGAAGGCCGGCGTGAAAGCCGCGTACGATGTCGTCTATGGAGACGCATAAGAGGATCGTATGGCCCTCAGTAAGTACGGTGACATTTCGGAAGAGACCGGGGTGATGATTGCGGGAGAATTCCTGGAACGCGCCAAGGTCAACATGGTCACCAGTCTGTTTGCGCAGACCAAGCCCATGCCGAAGAACAAAAGTCAAAAACAGAAGTTCCGGCGATACGAATATCCGTGGGGATCAACGCCCAAGCCGTTGCTCGAGGGTGTGACCCCGAAGGCTGGGAAAGTGAAGATTACCGATATCTACGTCGATATTACCCAGTACGGTGATCTGCTTGAACTTACGGATGTGGTCGAGGATACCCACGAGGACCCGGTGTTGCGGGAATTTTCCGGGTTGCTCGGCGAGTCCGCGAGCGAAATGCTCGAAAACATCCGTATCGCCCACCTTCTGTCCGGGACGAACGTCATGTTCGCTAACGGGTCATACCGTAGCGACGTGAATACCAAGGTCACCAAGGTGATGCTCCGCAAGATCGTCAAGTTTTTGAAGATCGCCCGGGCCTCGCGCATCACCAAGATGCTGAAAAGCTCCAATGCCTACGGCACGGTGTCGGTCAAGCCCGCCTTCATCGGTCTCGTGCATCCGGCCATGACTCCGGACATCCAGGACCTCGCCGGCTTCAAATCGGTCGAGGACTATTCCGGGATCTCTCCCTACATCAACGAGATCGGCGCGATCGAGGATATCCGGTTTATCGAACAGAATCTGCTGTTGCCCTACGAGGATGCCGGCGGCGCCGTCAGCACGGGGCTGGCTTCGACCAGCGGCACCAAATGCGACGTCTACCCGTTCCTGGTTCTCGGCGCCAATGCCTACGCCGACGTACCCCTCAAGGGCTACCGGATGCAGAACGCCGACAACAAGGGCGAAATGGTGGTGCCGGTGGAGATTCTGGTCCAGCAGCCCAACAAACCGTCCAAGTCCGATCCGCTCGGGCAGCGGGGAAGCGTCGGCTACAAGACCTGGGGCGCTACGGTCATTTTGCAGGACCTGCACATCGTGCGCGGCGAAGCGGCCGTGTCCGAATAAGGAGCAACTATGCATGGCATGATCGATGGATTCCCCCGGGCCGACCAGGTTGTCGTCCTGGGATATCTGCGCTCCGGGGCGATGACCGCCCCGGGGTTGGGCATCAAGGCCGCCGGGAGCGCCGATGCCCTGGCGGCGGCCTTTTCCTATGCCATCAACGGCAAACTCGGCAGCAAGGCTGCCCAAGCAACGCTGTCCCTGGCCGGGCTGGGCACGGTGGCGGCCGGGGCCACGAAAACGGCGTTTTTGACCATCACCACGAATGGGACGGTTTCGGTGGTCGGCGTGACTGCGGACGGCGACGGCGAGACCGAGATCCCCGAGCCGGACGACGGCGCGTGTCTCTGGGGCGCCGTGACCGTGGCCAACGCGTCGACTTCGGAATTTGTGGCCGGCACCACGGCCCTGGATGCCACGAATATTACGGTGACGTATGCCAGCCTGTTCGGCGCCGTGCCGGGTGATACCCTGTAAGGAGGTTTGTTCTGATGGCCAAAACCGAAACGACCACGGCCCAGACTGAAACGCGCTACCGGGTGGTTATCAATTCCGATTCGGGCCCGGGTGGCACGAACCGTGTGGAGCTGATCCATAACGGCAGAATCGTCAGCGTCGAGCGTGACAAGGAAGTGCTTTTGACCAAGCCGTACCTGGGAGTGCTCGAAAAAGCGGCGATCCGGGGTTATACGGCGGCGGACCAAGGCGGGGTCAAAGCCGTCCCGGGCCGGCGGCGTTTTTCCTACTCCCTGTTGGGCCAGGAAGAAGTGGCGACCAGCGCCACGGACAGCGCGGAAAGTTCGGACACGACGGGCACCACCACGTCCACGACGGACGCAGGCGATGCGACTTCCTGAACTGCTGGCGGCCGTGCGGCGGCCTTTGCGGGCGTGTGACATCGGCGATCCCGAGCTGATCGACTACGCCAACGAGATGCTGCGGCTGGCCGCCTCCCGGGTTTTCCTGCCCGACCTGGAGGAAACGGCAACCATCACCGTGCCGGCCGGCGCCACCTCCGTGGCGCTGCCCGGCGATTATCAGCGGGACCTGTTTGCCGTGAAAAACGGCGATGGCGTGCCGCTTGTCGTGTCTACCTCCGCGAAGATCAAGGGGTTGCGGCTGGGCTGTCCACCGCCCGGCGCGGTCCGGGTGGTGGCCGCAGCCGGCAGCACGTTGCATCTCTGGCCCGAGGCAGACGCGGAAGAAACGTTGGTACTCGGCTATTTCCGACTGCCGCGTACCCTCGAACAGGTGGCGGGAAGCGTCACCTTCTCGGCCGCGACCAAGGGACTTTCCGCCACGGCGCCGCTCTTCGCCAGGTTCCATGCCGGAGACCTGTTCAACACGGACAGTGCCTTGAATGCCGGGGCCTATACCGTCGCGGAAGCGGACGAAACCACGTGTACCGTCGAGGAAGCGGTTGCCGACGAAACCGCAACAAACGTGAATATCGCGGCCACGGAGATCGAAGGGATTCCCCGTGAACTGCGGCGCAACGTGCTCGTCAACGGCATGCTGACCATGGCCTTCGAGACCATAGAAGACGCCGTGGAGGGAAAACCGAACACCGATCGATACCGTGCCTTGTATGAAGCCGGCATCAAGGAGCTGAAGCGCGCGATCGTGGCCACGGGCTATATCGCGCCTACGGGTCGATCCTCCGAACTGCATTTCCAGGCGCTCGCATGAAATCGCTCCGGTTTGCCCGGTGCCTGGGCCTCAATACCGTCTCCGCTCCCCAGTCCCTGATTTTCGATCCCCGAAGCGGCGCCTGGGAAGCCGCGTTGGCCGTCAATGTCGACTTTGTCGACGGCGGCCGGCGTTGGCGCACCAAGCCCGGTTGCGTGCGGGTCGAGTCCGGGAATTGGCGCGACGGCTTCGATGCTTCCCTGGGCGGGCATTATGCCGTCAAGGATGACGTGCTGGTCGAAGTCCTCGGGGAAAACTCCACGCGTGCCCTGATGTCTCTCCTGACCTTTGGGCGGGTGGCCTGGACCGATCTGGATGACCTGGTCTTTTGGAGCAATGGTCTGGAGAAGGGGCTTATCCAGGACGGGGAGGCGGTTGCCTGGGGCGGGGTGTCGTGGCCCGTGGCGAGCGAGGCGCACCGGTTCGAGTCGCCCCCGGCTGGCCAGGTTCTCGGATCGCATGGGGGACGGATCTGGATCGGCGTTGATTCGTCGCTGTGTTTCACCGAGGGGGCCGGCGGGTGGCATTTTTGGCAACCGGCGGCCAATATCATCGAAATGCCCGGGCGGATCACCATGATTCGGGGATTGGCCGAAGGGCTGTATGTCGGCACGTCGGCCGGGGTCTATTACCTGGCCGGGACCGATCCGGACCAAATGCGGCTGCGCCGCGTCTTTTCCGATCCCACCATTCCGGGCCTGGACGCCCATGTCCAGGCCGACAACTTCGGCAAATTCGATCCTGTTCGGGCCGTGGTCTGGGTCACGCCGCATGACGTGTGCCTGGGCCTGCCGGACGGGTTGGTTGTGCAACTCATCAAAGACAGGGTGGCGCTCGACGCGCCCGCCTCGACAGGTGGGCTTGTTCTCCTGCCGAAGCGGCTGGTCGCAGTGCTGCACCCGTAAGGAGCTTTTGTCATGGCACTGCGTTTGTCCACGGGGCTTCGTAACAAGCTGCTCGGCACCCAAAGCTTCAAGGATGCTATGGCGAATGGGGTCATCCGGATTTTTTCCGGGGTGCAGCCGACCACGGCCGATGATGCCGAGGCCGCGACCGTTCTTCTGGAAATCACCGTGTCCTCGGGCGCGTTCACGGCCGGCGCGGCCACCAACGGCCTGAACTTTGGTGATCCGGCCAGCGGTTCCCTTGCCAAAGCCGTCGCCGAGGTCTGGTCCGGTGCCGCCAGCGTTACCGGCACGGCCGGTTGGTTCCGCTTCTACGCCAATGATCTGACCACCGGTGCCAGTACCACGGCCGCCCGTTTCGATGGTTCGGTCTCCACCTCCGGCGCCCAGCTCAACATGTCGAGCACGGCCATCACCGCCGGGGCCACCACTACCATCGACAGATTCATCGTGACCATGCCTGCGTCGTAAGCCGCAGAAACCGGAAGGAGATGATCGCATGGACGTACAATCCGCCATGTTTGTTTTGGACCGCGCGGTTGATCTGGTCAAAAGCCGCCCGGCTATGGGTATTGATGAGACCTTGAAGGATCTCCGCGCGATCTCTGGCGCGCTGCTGGCATTGTTGCAGGACTACGCTGGACCGATCCCCGATCCGCCCTGCACGGTTGATTCCGGCGAGGACACGAAGGTCAGCTAACCCGTCACAGCATATACTCTGGGAGCCGAGCCATGGAAAATTTTCAACCACCATCACTGCCGGTGCGGATCGCTTGGGATTTGCAAGGTGACAAGATGGCTGCGGAAAATTTGCGTGGTCTCGGCTCTCAGCTTTTGGCTCAAATGCAGCGCGAGAATGTGAATGACTATGCACAATATAGCAAGACTGCGGAATTTGAGGATGGGACGTTTGTTGCAGTAAAACGTGATAAGCAAGTGTTGTGCGACAACTATACAATTACAATCTTTTCTCCGACAAAAGAAGAGAAAGAGATACAAGAAGAACCGACATTTCAAGAGCTAAAAGAAGACCAATTTTATTGGGTTCCTGGGTGTGTGGCAAGGTATGATTTATCGAGTAGTGTAAAAAATTGCATCATCAATAGTGAAATAGCAGACTCAAAGGTGTTGGTGGCAAAAGGGTCAGATGAGGTTGTATCAAGCCAGACGTCAAAGACAATCGAGGAAGCCGGTTTGCCAAGAGGCGGCTCGTCTCCGGGTGGCCTAATTACAAGAGAATATGGGATTATGGTGTTGCCTGGTGATTCTACAGAAACGAAACTTACACAGGCAGCGTCAGGTCTTCAATATTCTGACGAAGTAATTCCTTTATCAGGGGCATTCACTGTTTCATGCCTTATAAGGCTTAACGACAAAATTAAATACGATTATTCGTTTACAGAAAAAACAGAGGAAATCAATAATGGGTTTGTTGTTTATAACCCAATTAAGCCGAGGGTTTTATCATCTACAGCGGGGAAAACGTGGTTCACGGAATGCCCTGGCAGTGTAGCTCCAATTATAGGAATACTTAATCCTTCTCGATTTTCAAATCACTATGTGAAAATGACAAATCCATGGCCATCTACAAATGAAAATTTTGTTAGTAACCAAAAAAAACAAATTGGATATCGAGAAATAGGAAGTGTTTGCGAAGATGAGCCGCTCCTTTTAACAGAATATTCAAGAGACTCTCCGTATTGGGATAAAGTTGAAATTGGATCAATAGAAACGCTTGAAGGGGAATTCGTTGATTTTTGGGAAGAAAATACGGAGATAAACAATGCGGCACCCTATGCGTCATTTTGCAAATTTAAAGTAGATGGTGACCATCGGATGCCTGTTGGCACACGCGTCACGGGCCTAACGGGTAGTGGAGATACGCGCTATGCCACAATTGACACATTTACGTGCGAATACAATGAAGACGGATCAATAAAAAATACAACACTTACAATAAAGGATTATCAATACAAACTCTACATAAACAGCACCACACCGACATTGTCATTTGGGAGCCGACCTTTTCCTGTATGTCACAAGCAAGGATACATGATTGGGTTAAATTACATAGGTTTATTTTTTGCTAACGGGAATAAGATTCTTGCTGGAAAGCTCTGCGATTTTGAAAATGAATATGTATACAATAAAATAATGTCTAGCGAATTGAACATAGGATCATATTATCATGTTTGCATGACTTTTGATGACAGCGGAAATGCGGCACTTTATCTAAAAGAGTTTGGTGGTGGAAGCGAACTTTTGCAGGATGCGCAGACCACAGCATCTTTTTATAACTATTCAGGCTTTGAACAATTATTGCCTTATGTTTCAGGTGAAAGTGCGTTCGCATTTACACCTGGGAATGATAGCCTAGCATCGGATTGGGCTTCATCCTGGTTATTTTCAGCAAACATGGAAATCGGATTGCCTCGATTTTATAAGAGGGCGCTTTCTCTGAAGGAAGAGCAGCTTCTGACACAAGAGCTTTTCAACGGCCGGTTTGTTGCAGACGATTTTGAAGCAAGTATGCTTATGGCGGCTGGCTATACACCTGTGCAAATTTGAATAGGTATTACACATGTATTTAATCTCACAGTATTACAATAAAAATGGGAAAATTGTAACGGCCGCGCCTGGAATGGATACAAGAGAATTTTATCAGAATCTGGCTGGTAAGCATACTTTTAATGAAATGTTTCGAGCAGCGAATCTTGATTTAGGTATTGGTTATAAAATCACAGAAAGTGGATTCTATTTTTATACAAGTGGAGAGCCTGGGATTGTAAAACCAAAATATACTGAGCGTGACACAACATCCGTATGGAACAATGAAACTTCACAAGAAGATGAATATTATATTAGCACTCGCGGAAGTATTCAATCAGTAATGGCAGGTGACGGAAATATTGTTGCACAAGTAGGTGGTCTGAGACATCTTGAAATAATAGTTCCTAATGAAAATATGATAGATCTTTCTCATGTCCGTTTTGGATTTGAGGCAATGGGATATGGATGTCAAGCTAGTATTTATCTAGAAATACGAAATCAAGACGTACAAAACAACTTTAGTGAATTTTATTTTGGGACAGGATGGAGTACAAAAAAATATGCCGAGCAACTTACTGTACGGTTACAAACATCATTGAGCGAAGGAATTTCCAGAATGAAAATGTACAATGAAAATAGCGAGTATTATATGTCTGATTATAAATGGCATAAATATATTTTAGAAGTCGTGTATAATAATTATTTTAGATTTTTAATAGATGGCGTGTTGATTCATGAAGAAAATTTCTCAGATTATGGAGAAATACATAGCGGAGAACAAACACTAACTTTCCAAGCGGCAACGGTTGAAGACGACGACGTATTGTTTATAAAAAATGCCTTTGTGGAAAGTTTATAATGAACAAACTTCCATACCCTGAGTCAGTGCCGTTGCAGTTTGTTGGGTTCCCTGCGTCTATTGACATTAGACTTGGTTCTATTGGAGCGAGTTTTGTTCCTAGCGCAAGTCTTGGGACAAAGGTTTCTCTGACACAAACGCCCAAAAGTCTTGTTGCGCAGGGCGAATATGTTATGGGGAATGACCTTCCAGATTATAAATGTATATATTCTGATACAGGAGAAGATGAAAACTACAATATAAAAATTACGTTTGATGGATTCGCTTCTTTTTTCTTTTTTTACCAAGGCTGGGATTGGACATCAAATACATATATAATTGATAAATTTTATACATTTTACATTAGAAAATTAATAATAATTGAATTCAAAGGACAACCGCCGATTGAGAACTTTGATGAGTGGGAGTGTGAAACGCTTATCCCGTCGGGTGTTGATTTGTCGTCTTTGACGGCTGGTCCATTAGCTTCATTAGAATTTTCCGACTTTATTATAGATTCATCGGAGTATATTTTTGTATCAGGAGTTAAATATTATATTGATGATGGTGAGACAATCACAATAAAATCAAAAACTGGTGTTGATGCAAAGTTTACTCGCTTCGGTGACACCATAACTCTCTCTAGTTAATATGTATACAATATTTGACTATATAGCTACTATTGAATCAACACCAATCCAAAATTCTACAGGAGATGGAATTAGTGTCGTTCCTCTCCTTCTTGGTGACGGTTCCGGAACATGCGGTTGTGTCGGCCTTGCCACGATTCCGGCGCTGACCGGAGATGGTACGGCGGACTGGGCGCCTTTCAGTGCCTGTACGCTGCCGGCGTTGGATTCGACGGGCACGGACGCCGACTATCATCCGGCCTGGGGTGATCCAGAGACGCCGGCCATGGAAAGCGACGGCACGGCGCATGTCGTGATCGAGTCGGTAACATTGCTTACGCCGTTCTTTCTGGAGTCTTCGGCCGGAGCGATCGCGAGTAATGCACTCCCGGCCTTCAACGCATATGGGCTCGATGATAGTTTTGCGAGAACGGCTTCTGGTGCCGCTCTCTTTTCGACACTGACTGGCGAGGCGATCGCCTGTGGCCTCTATAAGCCTATCGCCAACTCCCTCCCCTCGGTCGCGGTTGTCGGATTGCTGCAACAGGGCAATATCTCCCTGGCCGATGCTGCGGCCACGCTCTTTCATGGGCTCACGACGTCCGATGCGATCGCGGCAAAAGCGGCTCGGTATGTTGCGGGGTTCTCTTATGTTTCAGACGGGGACGGCTACGGCGACACCTGGACATGTGCGCTAGCGACCTATCAGCGCAAATACGGCGATTGCGAAGATGGCGCGATCCTCATTCATGGGCTTTTGCTGGCGGCCGGCGTCGAATCGAACCGCATCATGACCTGCTTTGGCACGGCTGGCGGTTCCGGTCATGCCTGGACGATCTACCGGCGGGAGTCGGACGAGGAATGGGTGCCGTTGGAGTGGACGGATTCCGCTTTGGCATCCCTTGCTTCCGTGGACAACCTGAAGCGCATGCTGGATGTGCGCGATACGTACACGGCCGTTGCCTATATCCTGACCGCGACCTCCTTTTCAGCTGTCACGACCCCGGACTGGGTAAAGAAGCTGACGCTCCTGACGGCCGAGGCGGCGCTTTCGTTTCCGGCACTCTCCGTTTCGGGGCGCGTCGGATCAAGTGCTTCTGCAACCCTCCGGCTTTTTCAGGGCTTGCTGGCAACGTCTCTTACCGTACAGGGCAAGACAGGCGCGCGAGCGAGCCTGAAGATTCCCCTCCAGGCGACCGGAGTCGGCAGTCAAAAGGCCTTTTGCCTCGGTTCCGTGAAGGCGCCGCAGCTGGTGACACAGAGCCGGGCCGGTGCCCGGGCGACGATTTTCACGCCGGAATTCTCCATGCTCGGGCAGTGCTCCGGCACGGCCGGGCGCCTTGGCCTGGCGCTGCCCGCCTGCAAGATATCCGGTGCCGCGACCGTGGATTTGATCGGCAAGGCTGCGCTGCCTTGGCCCCTGCCTCTCTGCAAGGGCGAGGGGAGCACCGGAAGCCTGGCGGCAGGCGTGGTACGCCTGGACAGGATTGCGGCTACGGGGCGCCTGCGCCAAGGACCGGCGGCGCACGCCGCGTGCGGGCTACCGGATGTGGCGTGCCAGGCGTTGGCGGCCGCTGACATGTCCGGAACCTTGACCGGAATGCGTGTCGCCGCTTCCGGCGTTGCCGGCCTGCGCGCCGCTGCCGCCTTGGCACTCCGGACGGCAATCGTCGCCTCCGGACTCGTTGGTGTTGCGGGTAGGGGTGCCGCAACGCTGCCTTGTCCGACCGGTGGCGGCGAAATGTCGGCCGTGGCCTCTTCTCGGGGTGAGGCCTCGATCATCTGTCGTCGGTTACTTGTCGATGCGAGCGGCTCGGCGGGTGTTTGGGGAGTCGGGGTCGCAATGCTGCCTTGTCCGACCGGTGGCGGCGAAATGTCGGCCGCGGCCTCTTCTCGGGGTGATGCTTCTCTCTCCTGCCGCCGGTTGCTTGTCGAAGCCAAAGGTTTTGTTGGTGGAGTCGGTGCTGCTGTGGCGCTCCTTCCGATGCTTCGTGACGTAGGCGAGGCAAAGCAGGGACCGATGGCACTGGCTGTTTGTCGGATTCCAAATTTTATTTGCGATATGGGTAGTTCGCCTGACGCCGTTGCAGATTCCGACGAAGACTTGCCAATGTTTTCAGTTTTTGGGCATGCAACCAGTCCAATATCCTGGAACTCTCCCCTGCATTATGATCCCATGAGGTGGCGATGAACAGCAATACGCTGTGCTTGTCCTTGGCTTTGGATGGAATGGTTCCGAGCCAATATAGTGGTTGGCCGTTTTCATCCTTCTTTCAAATGGATGGCCATTTTTATGCCACGGCTCCCGATGGGCTCTATCGCATTGGGGGGGGTGATGACGCCGGAGACCCGATTCTTTGGCGTGTCGCCGGGCCGGAAACGGATTTGGGGCGCGATGACGTCAAGCGGGTGCGGGCGGTTTCCTTGGCCGGGCCGAGGCTTGAGGATGTCCGTGTGGCCATCCGTTATGAAAATGGATCAAGCCCGGCTGTGCAACAACTCCGGCCTGGGTGTTTTGTCGCGGGGCGCGGAGGTCAAGGTGGGGCTTTTCAATTTGAGGTTTCGGGTGAGGGACAGGCCGAGGTGACGGCCGTGGGCGTGGATGTCCTTTCGCTTGGGAGGAGATGGTAATGTCGGACGCGTCTGACGTTCATAATCAGATTTTCGGTATCCGGGTAACGTCATCAAATCTGCAACAATCCATGTTGGATATGGTGACGAGCGCGGCGGCCGGCTTGACCTCCGAAGCAACGATTGATGCGATTGCGGTGGATACGGTGACAACGCCGTATGAGCCGACGCTTGCCACGTATCCCACCGCTCCAACGGTCCCGACGATGGATGTCACGGCGCCGAGCGCCCCGGATGCGCCGGAAATGGAAACAGCCGAGGTGCCGGAGGTTGCGATTCCGGTTTTCACGGCGACTCCCCCCACCCTCAATTTTCCGACGTTTGAGGATTTGCCCTTTCCCGAAGATCCTGGTGAAGCGCCCGAGGTCGGAAGTATCCCGATTCCCGAACTCGACACGTATGTCATCCCCGATCCGCCGCAGTGGGACCTGATCGAAATACCGGAAACACCGACCTACATCACACCGAACTTCGAGGGGGTACGGCCGGCGCTGCCCGCCATGGAAACGCCTGGAGAAGTGTTTTTCCACCAGGATACGGCGTTTTCCTCGTCACTGCTGGATACGTTGCAAGAGCAGCTTCTGACGGCCATGCAAAATGGCGGCGATCTGTCGGACGTGGCCAACATGGCCACGCTGCAAGCAACCTTGGCCCGATATCTCGCCAACGGCGGGGATATCTCCGATGCCGCCGGCATGGCCGATCTGCAACGGCAGATTGCCGCTGATGTCCTGTCCGGCGGGGACGTGTCGGCCATGGCCGGCATGACCGTCCTGGTCGATCGTCTTACCGCGGATTTGGCCGATAACGACCTGTCCACCATCGCCGGAGTGCCGGAGCTGCGCGAAGCCGTGGCCGAGGACATGGCCGCCGACGTCTCGGACGTGGCCGGGCTCGGCGCGGTCCAGACGGCCCTGGCCGGCTACGTGGCGAGCGGCGGGGATGTGTCCGATGCGGCCGGACTCGGGCAACTCCTGGTCGCGCTCGTGGCGGACGTGGCGAGCGGTGGCGATTTGTCGGCCGTGCCGGGTATGCCCCAGCTTTTGGCCAGGCTGTTGGCCGATCTGGACCGGGATGGCTCCCTGGCCGGTATCGTCGGAGCCGACGAAGCCCTGGCCTTGTTGCGAATGGATTTGGATCAAGGCGGCGATATTTCCGATCTGGCCGATGTCCCCGAGCTGCGCGAGGCTGTGGCCGAGGATGTGTCGGCCGACATCTCTGGCGTGGCTGGGCTCGGCGCCGTCCAGACCGCCCTGGCCGGCTACGTGGCGAACGGTGGCGATGTGTCCGATGCCGCCGGACTCGGACAGCTCCTGGTCGCGCTCGTGGCGGATGTGGCGAGCGGCGGGGATTTGTCGGCCGTGCCGGGTATGCCCCAACTGCTCGCCCGGTTGCTGGCCGATCTGGACCGGGACGGCGCGCTCTCCGGTATTGCCGGGGCCGACGAAGCCCTGGCTTTGCTGCGGGTGGACTTGGCCCGGGACGGGGACATTTCCGGCCTGGCTGGGCTGGCGGCCTTGCAAGCCACGATGGACGCCGATTTGACCGGCGGCGCCATTCCGGAAATCGACGGGATGTTCGCGCAACAGCGGACACGCATCGAACAGGATCGGGCCCGCAAAGTCGAGGAAGTCCGATCCACATACGCGGCCATGGGTTATGCACGCCTGCCCGGACCGGCGCAAAAACAAATTTCGCTAATCGAACGCGAGACCGCGCGGCAACTCGAAGACCTGGACGGTCAGATCGCGGGCAAGAAAGCGGAGCTCGCGTTCGAGCATCGCCGGGCAGTGATGGAACTGGCCCTGCGGCCGGTCGAATGGACGGTGCAGAACCGGCAGGCGGCCGTCACCGCGATCGTCCAGATGATCGGCCAGGTGATCGAGGGACGCAACCAGGCTGTGCAAGGTGGGTTACGCCAGGTCGAGCTGGCAAGCCAGAACCGGCAGGCCTCGGTTCAGGGCGTGCTCAAGATCGGGGAGACAGAGGTCGCCAACCGTCAGGCCGTGCTGACGGCGGCCATGCGTCCGGCCGAACTGGCCTTGCAGGGACGGCAGGCGGCCATGGCTCTGTCCGCCAAGTTGGCGGAGCTGACGGTCCAGAACCGGCAGGCGGCCGTCACCGCGATCGTCCAAATGATCGGCCAGGTGATCGAGGGACGCAACCAGGCTGTGCAGGGTGGGTTGCGCCAGGTGGAGCTGGCCAGCCAGAACCGGCAGGCCTCGGTTCAGGGCGTGCTCAAAATCGGGGAGACAGAGGTCGCCAACCGTCAGGCCGTGCTCACGGCGGCCATGCGCCCGGCCGAACTGGCCTTGCAGGGACGGCAGGCGGCCATGGCTCTGTCCGCCAAGTTGGCGGAGCTGACGGTCCAGAACCGGCAGGCAGCCGTCACCGCGATCGTCCAAATGATCGGCCAAGTGATCGAGGGGCGTAACCAGGCGGTGCAGGGTGGGTTGCGCCAGGTCGAACTGGCCAGCCAGAACCGGCAGGCCTCGGTTCAGGGTGTGCTCAAGATCGGGGAGACGGAAGTCGCCAACCGTCAGGCTGTGCTGACGGCGGCCATGCGCCCGGCAGAATTGGCCTTGCAGGGACGGCAGGCGGCCATGGCTCTGTCCGCCAAGCTCGCGGAGCTGACGGTGCAACGGCAGCAGGGCGCGGCCGCGAATCTGCTGCAACGGGCGGATCTCCAGCTCAAATCCAAACAGGCGGCCGTGCAAGCCGGTTTGGATTACGGGAAAACGGAAATCGCCAATCGCCAGGCCGTGCTGGCCGAAGCGATCAAGCCGATCGATCTGGCCGTGCGCAACCGGCAATTCGCGCTCCAGCAAGCCGCGTCGGTGGTGGTTGGCGTGTGCGTCGAGACCTGGAACCAGGGCAACAACCGGGCCTTGGAAGCGGCCAAGACGACCTTGGCGGCGGCTTATCAGGACCTGGATGCGCGCGTGAAACTCTTCAACGTCGATCTGGCGCGGTTCCAGGCCGATGCTGCCGTGTACGAGGCCAGGATCAAGGCATCGCTCACGGAATTGGAGGCGCACAAGCAACGCCTTGAGGCCGCCAAGGTGCGCGGCGAGCTGCGGCAGTCCGATGTCCAGGTCTACCTGGGCAAGCTGCAAGGGGTCAGCCAGATCGTCGAGGTTTTCAAGGCCCGGATGCAGGGCGCCTTGACCCAGGCCGAAGTCGAGAAGTCCAGACTTCAAGCCTATGAAACAGGCGTCCAGGCCTACGGCGCCCGGGTCAACGGCGTGACCGCGAAGTACAATGCCCGGGTGGCCCAAATCACGGGCGAAAAGGCCAAGGCCGACGTCTACGATTCCCAGGTCCGGGCCTATTCCGCCCAGGTGGCGGGGGTAAAGACCGTGGCGGATATCGGCGTGGCCAGGGCCGGCGTCGTCTCCGATCGCAACAAGACCAAGGCCACGAACTATTCCTCAAGGGTCGAGGCCTACCGGGCGCAATGGCAGGGCGTTGCCACGGAAGTGGATCGCCTGACCAAGTATGCCGACAACCTGGTCAAGGTTTATGCGGCCCAGATGCAGGGCGTCAGTTCGGAAAACGACGTGCTCATCCGGAAATTTGCGTCCGACATCCAGCGATACGCCACCGAATTCGACGCCTCCCTGCGTGAGGCCTCCCTGACGCTCGATCGGGGAAAGGTGCTGGCGGAACTGAACGAACGGCAATTGGCCGCGATCGTCCAGGTCGCCGGCCAGGCCCTGGCGTCCGCATTGGGGCAGATTCACGCTTCGGCCACGGTCGCCGCCAGTGACAGTTCAAGTACGAATTCCAGCACGGCGACGAATACCAGCACCGTAAGGTCAACAAGTAGCTCGTCGAGCTCTGTTGATGCGCGTTCCGAAAATTATAATTACTCGGTGAGTATGTAGGAACTTTTATGCCCAGCATGAAATCCTTCGGGAAGCAGTTGTCTTCCGGTGATCTTGGTCTTGATACGCTTGATACCGATGGAATGGATAAGCAAGTCGAGCAATACGTCATGCGACTGTTCGCGCGCGGGAAAGCCGAAAGTGCTGGTTCTGCCAGGGGGTTGCCTGGATTTGATGCAGAGGATGATGCTGATACCGTTTCCAGTGGTTATTCCGGGACGGTGCATGCCAAGAATCTCTCTGAATTGCGGCAGTTGGAACATGAAGCGGCTTCCGGGGCGCTTGAAGCCATTCCTTCCGTCAACAGGACCAGCGCACAGCAAGAGGCCATTGATCGCCAAAAGTTTATTGATACACGCAAGCAAGATGAACTTTCGGCTGCCCGCAAGCAACGGCAGGACGAGGAAGACCGACGCGCCAACCCGACCAAATATTGGCGGGAGGACGCGGATAAGCAATATGATGTTTGGATGAGTCCTGACAGTACGGCTAGCCAAAAACTTGATGCGATGAAGGGGTATAACGACCTCTGGGCACAATCCGACCAATTGGACGCCCTGGCAAAGCGTGTCGATGAGGCCAGAAATCCGGGCTCACGGATACAAGCCGATGATGCTAGGCGGGAGGCGATGCAGCGACGGGAGTGGGAAAATACGCTCTTGAACTATGAGAATCAAAACTATGTCGATCCTGCCATTGTCCAGAAAATTCGCCAACAACGAGTGGCCGAAGCCGCACAAGGACTTGGTTTGTCCTTGGCGCCGTCGGTGCCGACCAAGGATTTGCCGCCGTTGCTCCAAGGGAAGGCGGGCGCGGCGGCTGGTGGGGCGCCTGCCAGCCCCGTCCCGGCATCCGGCACGACGGGGGCGACTGTTCCCAGCGGAAAGAGCGCCACGTCAGCTCCGACCGCCGGGTCGTCCCGGACATTGCCGGCCGGCGTGGCCCCTGCGGCGTCCGGGATAGCAACGGCTCCCTCCGTGTCGAACGGAACCACGGCCACGCCTATGGGTGGAGTACCCGGCTTCGAGAATCGTGGACAAAGTCAGACAGTCGAGCCGCGTTCCTACACGCCCATGGAAGCCGTGCTCGATGCCGTCAAAGGCAAAACCGTTGACGCGAAATCCCTCCAGGAAACGTTGGGACGCGTCTATTCTCCGGCGCCAGCCGGCATCGTCCAAGGCATGACCGACGCCATGACCGGGACTATCGGTTTGGCCAGAAAAGTTCCCGCCGTCGCAAAGGATGTCGCCGGCTGGTTCAAACCGGATGTTGAAGCGGCCCGGGCCGGGGTGGATTGGGCGGTCAATCGGCCGCAAACGCCGGCCTCTCCGGAAGTCTCGGCGTTTGTCGGAGGCATCGGCCAAGGGTTGCAAGCCTTGGCCCCGGTGGCTTCCGTCGCCAACGCGCCCGCTGCCAGCCTGTCGGGGTGGGCCGCGAACAAGCTGCTCGACAAGGCCCAACCGGCCCTTGATGTGGCGTCCCAGATCGGCCGGAATTTCTCGCGCGCGGTCCAGGGACAGCCGACCTATACGGACGACGGCCAGGTCGGCGGTGTGCCGGGATTTACCGAGACCGATGCCACCAAGAAACGCCAGCAGGCGGGGTACTGATATGACGCTTGATCTTGCCAATTTCCGGGATCAACACCCCGAGTATTACGGCCAGGCCGGCGTCGAGGACGTGGCCAGGGATTTGTACACCCGGTCCGGAGCGGCGGATACCGGCGAGACCTTCGAGGATTACTCCCATCGCGCCGGCTGGGATACCCAGTTGGGTAAGCCTCAGGCGCAGCCCCAAGCCGAGGAGCCGGGCTATGGCCTCTCCGATGTCTGGAAGGATATCAAGCTGTCCGGAAAGACCATCGGTCAGGGCCTGTATTCGGCCGCAGCCGACGTCCTGCCCAAGACCTTGGCCGAAACCTGGCGGGGCGGGGATGTGCCGCTGCGTCCGGAGGAGACCGCTGCCGGCCGCGTCATCGGCGAACAGCAGAAAGACTTGCAGCGCTGGAATCTACCGCCCGAGGAAGCTGACCGCGAATTGTTCGGGCTCATCAAGGCCAAGGACGTCCAGGAAGGTTTGCAGAACCTGGGCTACAGCGCGGGTTCCATGGTGGGCGGTCTGCTGGGTGGGGCGGCGGCCGGTTCTGTTGTTCCGGGCGCGGGCTCGTTGGTCGGCGCGGCCGGCGGCGCCCTGGGTGCGGCCATGGGGGGCTTGGGCACGGCCTACCGGGCGACCAAGGACCAGTTCGTGGATAATATCCGACAGTGGTTGCTCAAACAAAACCCCAACCTGACCGATGCACAGTGGATCGAGGCTCAGCCGACCATCAACAAGATCGCTTCGCGATATGCCCTGTATGAAGCTGTCCCCGAAGCGGTAGGGGATGCCCTGACCTGGGGTATCCTGAAAACACCGGTCGGGAAAATCGTAAAAAACGTACCCTTCATTAAAAACGGCATTGCCCGGACCATGGCGTCGGCCGGGGTGAAGTTGGGCCTGGATCTGCCGGTGGAGTTGGGCACGGAAACGTGGACCCAGCACGAACAGGGGGCCATCGAAGCCGAGCACGGCTTGCGGGACCAGGCGCCTACCTGGGGCCAGGCCTTCGAAGAGGTAGCACCCCAGACGTCGGTCATGACCCTGGCCACCATGGGCCTCGGTGGCGCGGCGGAACATTTTCGACCCGGGGCCATTGCCGCGCGACGCGATGCCGGGGCCATTTCCGATGCGACCAAGGCCGGCGCGCACGCCGACCTGAGCGATGCGGATCTGGACCAGGCCTATGTCGTGGCCAACAAGCTGTTTCAGGACAACCCCAGTATCCAACTGCGGGATGCGTTGCTGGAACTCAATGCCGAGCAGCTCCGGCGGCGTAATGCCCCGCTCAATGCGCTTGAGGAACAGCCCGCGCCGGGAACGAGCCAAGTCCTCCCGACTGGTCCGGAGTCGCCCGCTGCCGTGCCTGCGACGGAAACCGAGCAGCCGGGAACGGAAGCGGCGACCCGGGCCGACGAGCTGGCTGGCATGGGCAAGGGTGGTCTGAACGAGCTGGCCGCCTCCCTGGGTATTGCCAAGCCGGGCCGGATCGGGCGCGAGGACCTGGCGGCCGCGATCCTCCAGGCCGAGGAACAAGCCAGGCAATGGAACGCGCCCGAGAACGTGGACGCGCGGTATCAGGAAGAGCATGCCGCACCGTTCCCGACCGTCCAGGACCAGTTTCTGGAAGGCGTGGCGCCGGCTCCGGGAACAGCATCGGAGGCGGTCCAAGATCCGACCAGGGCCGACGAGCTGGCCGGCATGGGAAAGAGTGGTCTGAACGACCTGGCCGCCTCCCTGGGTATCGCCAAGCCAGGCCGGATCGGGCGCGAGGATCTGGCGGCCGCGATCCTCCAGGCCGAGGAACAGGCCCGGCAATGGAACGCGTCCGAGAACGTGGACGCGCGTTTCCAGGAAGCACATGCCGCGCCGTTCCCGACCACCCAGGACCAGTTCCTGGAAGGGGTGACGCCGACTCCGGAATCGCCCCGGGAACCGACCCGGGCCGACGAGCTGGCCGGCATGACCCGGCTGTCCTTGAACGAACTGGCGAACGGCTTGGGCATCGAAAAGCCGGGGAAAGGCAAAAAAGATGCGCTGATTTCCAGGATTCTGGAAACCGAAGCCCAGGCCGAACAGCCGCGAGCTGAAACGGCCGCGACCGAAGCGCCGGCCCAAGAGCCTTTGGCCGGTTCCCTGGCCGGGCCGGACACGGCCTCGGCCATGCCTACGCGCGAGATCCCGATGGTCGAGACCGGCGAACCGACCGCGCCCGTCGAGTCGCCCAAGCCCCTCGCGGAAAAGCAACCTCGCCCGGCCCTGGTGGAGCAGGCGCCGACCGAGGCCTTGCCGACCGGCGAGATCCCGATGCGCGCGGTGGGGGAGGTCACGGAAACGCCGGCTGTCCGGGAACCGATATCCGAGGCGGAAGCGCCTGCCACGGCGGCGCCGGCGGTGGAAAAGCCGAGCCCGAATGCGCCGGTTGCATCGGTTGAAGCGCCCCAGGCGCCTAACGTCGTTGCTCCCCAGAAGCAGCCCGGGGCTGCTTCGCCCGCAGCATCCACGGCGTCGCAGGGGTCTCCCGGCTACCGGGTGGTGCAGGAAAAAGGAAGTACCTACGTCACTACCCGCCGGGACAATAATATGACCGTGCGGCACGAGGTCGAGGGAAGGGTTGTTTCGTTGGACCTTCCCGGGTTTGAGGACCTGCAATTCGTTGTGCATCCGAATGTCCAGGGAAAAGGCTGGACCGTCTCGGAAGCGTCCACGGGATTAGCCGCTTCGCATTCTCCGACCCAGAATGGGGCGATCGACGCGGCCGGGGAGGCCTTACTGACGGTCGATCCAAAGACGGTAATGGAAGGGATTGCCCGACAAGTAGGCAAGTACGGCGATGCGCGTGAAGGAAGCGCAGTCGCTCCCCAGACTAGGCCGGCGCCGGCCGCGCCCGTGGAAACCCAGACGCCCGTTGCGTCCCCGGCGCCGGCGGCCGTGACGCCGGCCGCGCCCGAAGGGCCGCGCTATGCCCTGTCACTTCGCGAAACCAAGCATGCCCGCAAGGGGCATCCGCTTTATGTGGTCACGTTGGATGAACGAATGGCCCGCCCCGAGTACGACCAGCTCAAAGCTGCATTTTCCAAGGAGGGCGGGTATTGGTCCAGCTACAAGGCGCAAGGCGCCATCCCCGGCATCCAGTTCACGGACAAAGCCAAGGCCGAGGCATTTCTTGATCGGTTCGGCAAGAAACCGGTCGCGCCCGAAAATCCCCTGCCGACGCAGGCCGCGCTGCCCAATGGGCAGACGCCGTTGCCGCAACAGGCCCAACCGGCGGGCGGTAATACTTCGAGCCAATCCCTGGGCGTCAATCAGCGCGGCCAGGATGTCTACGCGGATGAAAACGGCAACCGCTTCCTGACGGAAAACGGAATCCGCATCCAGGCACCGGTCCCGGTGGTGCCGAACCAGGCCGGGGTGGAGACCAGGCCGCAGGGGCCGGAACAGCTTTACCGGAACGGCGATCATGATTATCTGACCCGGGAAGAGGTCTCCGGTTTTCAGAAGCAGGAACGGGAATCCGTTCTAGCCGGCCCCGAAACCGGCAAGCCGGCCGGAACCGAAAAAACGGCCGCGCCGAAGGCGAAAGGAAATGACCATGGCACAACCGACACCGGCCATCCACACGCTGACGAATCCGCACTGGATGTGGGACTGGAAAGCGCATCTGACCTGGCTGTTGGAGAACGAACCCCGGCAGACGTGGGAGCGATTTCTGGCAAACCGGGACGAGTTGAAGGAAGCCATCGATCGCAAGACGTTGCAGTCGGCCAACGTCCAGCACGACCTGAAGAGCAAGGGCAGACCGGAGGACGCGGTGCAGGAGGCGATGCTGGCCGTGGTGGCGCCATCGAACGGCCCGGCCCTAAACGCGGAGAATCCGCCGGAACCGCTGCCGGAAAAGAAGGAAATGCGAATTTGGAGGTGGGTAGAGAACCTGCCGCCGCGAAAGGCTACGGTATTGCCCGACGGGGCGTATCGCGAGACCATAACCACCGCATAGCGCCCGATGACGTGCTCGTGCCCGGCGGAAACGCCGTCCGGGCACGGGCCAACATCGAGGCGATCCGGCTTCTGAAGGAGCTTGAGGCGGCCGACCGGCTGCCCACTCCCGATGAACGCAAGATCCTGGCCCAATTCTCGGGCTGGGGTTCCTTGGCCGAAGAGGTTTTTAAGGCAGACATTGAGCAGCTTGCCAATATGTTCGGTGACGATATCCCTCCATCCGTGCGTAGAGATTACAGAAAAGAGGCACTGTTGGAGAGGTTTGACGCCTGGAAACGTAAATACGGGGAGCTGCATCCCGGAATCGGCGGCCTGCTCACTCGGGAAGAATGGGACGCGGCCAAGCGGTCCACCCTTAATGCCCATTACACCGACCGTCAGGTTATTACGGCCATGTGGGACATGGTGGAGCAACTCGGTTTCGCGGGCGGCCGGGTGGTGGAGCCAGCCGCCGGCATCGGCCACTTCTTCGGTCTGATGCCGGAAAAACTCGCTCAGGCCTCGGACCTGCGCGGCGTCGAACTGGACGCCGTGACCGGCCGGTTGCTCGGCAAGCTCTATCCAGCCGCCGACATCCAGGTAACCGGCTTTCAGGATGCCAAGCGCATGGGGAGCAATACGGCCGACCTGGTCATCTCCAATGTGCCGTTCGGCGACTACCCCGTCCACGACAAGGCACACAAGGACTATTCCGGCTGGAGCATCCATAATTATTTTCTGGCCCGCTCCCTGGACGTGGCGCGGCCGGGCGGCCTGGTCGTAGCTATCACCTCGCACTACACCATGGACACGACCAAGTGGGGCAAGATCCGGGAGTATCTGGCGGGCAAGGCCGATCTGGTGGGCGCCGTGCGGCTGCCTGGAAATGCCTTTGCCAAAAACGCCGGCACGGAAGTGACCACGGACATCCTCATCCTGCGCAAGAAGGACGAGCATCCGTTCGAGGGGCAGCCCTGGCGCATGGTTGAGAAGGTGGACACCCCGGAAGGGCAGGCCGGAATCAACGAGTATTTCGTGGCGCATCCGGAAATGGTGCTCGGGAAGCATTCCCTGGCTGGTAGCATGTACGGCGGCAAGGAGTACACGGTGCTGCCGGACAAGACCCGGCCCATGGAAAAACAGTTTTACGAGGCCGTTGCCCATCTGCCAGTGGACATCATGGGCGATGGCGTGGCGAACCAGCCACTGCCGAGTCCTGACGCCCTGGGAGAACGGGCCGACGAGGGCATGAAGGAAGGGGCCTATGTCCTCAAAGATGGCCACGTGCTCGCCGTGGAAGACGGCCGCCTGGTCCGACCGGAATGGCAGGAAGGCGGTCTGGCTGAACGCCGCCAGGCCATTGCCCGGGAGTATGTCGGCGTCAAGACCGCCGCCTCCGACCTGGTGCGGACCATGCTGTCCGAAGAGGCCTCCGACGCCGACATTGCCGCTGGGCAGGCGACCCTGGCCAGGGCCTATGATGCCTTTGTCAAGAAACACGGCCCGTTTCTCGAAAACCGGAGCCTGAAATTCCTGCGGGATGACGTCGATTATCCCAACGTCCTGGCTCTGGAGAAAAAAGAGGAGCGTGTGGGCGGCGGCGATAAGCAAGCGGTTATCGCCAAGGCCGACATTTTCACCAAGCGGACATTGCGGCCGTTTACGGAGCCGAAGACGGCCAGTTCAATCGAGGACGCGGTCAAAATCAGTATTTTGTACCGAGGTCGGCTGGACGTGGGCAGGATCGGCGAACTACTCGCCGTTCCTGCGGTCGAGGCCAAGCGGCGGCTGCTGGAGACCGGAGCGGCTTACGAGAATCCCACCACGGGGCTTTTGGAGACGCCGCAGGTGTACCTGTCCGGCAATGTCCGGGACAAGCTCCAGGAGGCCAAAGTTTCGGCGGAAGGGAACCAGGATTACAAACGGAACGTGGAAGCCCTGGAAGCTGTCCAGCCGACCCCCAAACCCATCAGCCGTATCGACGCACGGCTGGGTTCCACCTGGATTCCTGACAAGACCGTTGCCGCCTTCATGGCGCACCTGGGCGTGCGCCAGGCCCAGGCTGTGCAGACGCGCACCTTCTCGGGTGAGGACGGCTTGTCATCCTGGACCGTGAAGGGCTGGCTCACCGACGAGACAAGGAATCGGTGGACGGTCAACGACACGGACCTGCTTCGCATTCTCGAGGACTCCCTTAATCTGAAGTTATCCAAGGCCTATCGGCGCGTGCCGGACGGAGACGGCACGAAGCGGGAGGTGGACCAAAACGCGACCCTGCTGGTCCAGGAAAAACAGAAGGCGTTGCAGGCGGAGTTCTTAAAATTCGTCCGGGAGACGCCGGCCCAGGCCAAGGAATTGGAGGCACTCTACGACTCCAATTTTGGTGGGCAACTGCCCCGGCAGTACGATGTTCCGGATGTCGCGCACTTTCCCGGGGCGGTGGAGGCCGTCAGCCTGCGTGACCACCAGAAGCGTGGAGTGGCCCGCGGACTCCAGGAAAATACCATCTTCGCCCACGGCGTTGGTGCGGGAAAGACCTACCTTGTCACCACCATGGCCATGGAGGCCCGGCGGCTCGGCACGGCCCGCAAGCCTATGATCGTGGTGCAGGGTGCCACACTCGAACAGTTCGCCAGTGCCTTCAAGCGGCTTTATCCGGCGGCCCGGGTTCTGGCTCCGGACGCCGAAGATCGGACCCGGGCCAACCGGCAGAGGCTGCTGTCCCAGATCGCCACCGGGGATTGGGACGCGGTAATCGTGCCTCATTCCTTCTTCAACGGCCTGGCCATCTCCCCGGAGCGGGAGACGGCCTTTATCGAGGAAGAGTTGTCCGTACTCGGGGCCGAACTGAAGGAGGCTAAGGCTGATTCGTCGGAAAAAGGCAAGAAGTCGCCGCGTGTTAAGCAGATCGAAAAAATGATTCTCAAGCGCGAGGCCCGACTGAAGTCCCTTCTGGACGCGCGCAAGGACGAGAACATTTTTTTCGAGGATACGGGCGTGGATATGCTCGTAGTGGACGAAGCCCATGCCTACAAGCGGGGCGATTTCGTCACCAAAATGGACAACGTGAAGGGACTGGACACGGATTCCTCCCAACGGTCCATGCAGCTTTTGCTCAAGTCCCGCTACGTCATGGAAAAGACCGGCGGCAAGAACGTCCACCTGGCCACCGGCACGCCGGTCTCCAACACCCTGGCCGAATTGTGGACGATGTTGCGCTACATCCGGCCCGATTTGCTGGAGCGGTATCACGTCACGCAATTCGACGATTTCGCCTCGACCTTTTGTGCCACCAAGACCGACATCGAGGAGACGGCCACGGGCGACTATAAGCCTGTGACCCGTTTTAACCGCTACCAGAACCTGGGCGAACTCGTTTCAATGTGGAAGGCCGGGGCTGATGTCGTACTGGCCGAGGATCTGGACTACATCCAGGACATTCCCAAGATCGAAGGCGGGCGTCCCAGCGAAATATCCCTGGAGCGCAACCCCTCCCTGGCCGAATATATCCAGCATCTCAAACAATGGCGGATGCAATGGGAGAACTTGGGAGGGAAGGAAAAACGCCAGCAATCCCATGTGCCACTTTTAATCTACAACCTGGCCCAGAAGGCGGCCCTGGACATGCGCCTGGTCAATCCAAAGTTGGCCGAGGCGCCCGGGGGAAAGCTCGAGGCGGCGGCCGACGAGATTTACAAGCGTTACGTGGCCCATGCGGACAAGCGCGCGGCCCAGGCGATTTTCAGCGACATTTACCAATCCTCGGACAAGAGCTTCAACATCTGGAAGGACCTGAAGCGTAAGCTGGTGGCCAAGGGCATTCCGGCCAAGGAAATCGCCATCATCTACGACTACAACGAGAAGGACCGGGAAAAGCTTTTTACGGCGGTTAATGCCGGCGACGTGCGGGTGGTGATGGGGTCCACAGAAAAGCTCGGTGTTGGAGTCAACATCCAGGAACGCCTGCAGGCGTTGCATCATCTCTCGCCCCCGGTGCGTCCCATGGATTGGGAGCAGCGCAACGGGCGCATCCGACGTCAGGGGAACATGTTTTCCAAGGTGGAGATTCTGGCCTACGGAGTGAAGAACACCTTGGACTCCGTGAGCTTCAACATCCTCCAGAACAAGCAGAAGTTTATCAATCAGTTGTTGCGCGGTGAGATCGACGGGGACGTGATGGAGAACCCCTTCGACGACGTACAATTGTCCTTCGAGGACATGATGGCCGCCTTCTCGGGCAATCCCTTGGCCATGGAGCGTGTGAAGCTGGAAGGCCATGTCCGCGACCTGGGGCGGTTGCGCCAGGCGTTTCAGGATGAGAAGGCCGCCCGTATCCACCAGCTGAACGCCTTGCGGGAAGTCCAGATCCCGAGACTAGAAACGAACCTGAAGGTGGCCGAAGCGTCTGCCGAACAGCTGCGCAAGGCTTTCCCTGGCCTCAAGGCGGAAAAGTTCACACTCAAGGACGGGAATTTCGACCGCAAGGATTTTACGACCAAACTGACGGCCTGGTATGATGGCGTGAAGCAACGCCTCGAAAAGGAGACTGTCGGAGGGACCGTCGCGCATTACGAGTCGGTCCGCAAAAAGTTCGTCGGATCGGTTCGATTCGAGACGGGCGGGTATGAGGTCGTGGCCACCATTACCCCGGTTTCATCCCGGGCGGTGGGTGCCGACTCGAATCGCTCCGATGGCATGGCCAACGTGACCGACGTTATGCTGACCGGGGAATATGAAGTTCTCGACAAGAAAAAAGATCAACTTTTTTCAAAGAATTTCAATACGCCGACCGGGTTCGTGCAGAGCTTCAACAACGGCTTGGAGAGTGTCGCCAGGGAGCCGGAGAACATTCAGAATGCGGTCGAGCGGGCGCAACAGTCGGCGGTTTCCCTGGAAAAGCTGGTGGAGGAGAAATTCTCCCGGGAAGAAGAGTTTCAGCAGACAAGCAAGCGATTGCGCCAAGTCGAGGCCGAACTGAAGGCGGCCAAGAACGAAGATCTGGAAAAAGCGAAGGAAGCCGGGGAAGATGGCGAAGACGAGGCTGATGGCGCGCCGGTTATGCTGCAACGGGCCTGGCAGGGTTCACCCACGCGCGGCATCGAGCGGATGGCCCGGGCCGTGTCCGAGAGCTTGCGGCAGGGGTTGCGGCAGGTGCCGGCCCTGGCCGGGATCGTGGATATCTACGAATCCGAGGCGGACCTGCCGGCGGCCATACGCAAGAGAGTCGAGCGGGACGGCGTTTCCGGCCAGTTTTTCGGCGCTTATGATCCGGACTCCAGGCGTATGGTTTTTGTCTCCGGCAATATCCCTTCGGAAAAGGCTGGCCAGACCGCTTTCGTCCAAGGGCTGCTGCGGCATGAGGGGCGGCACGGCGCCTTTGATCTGATGCTGGGAGGGCCTGACGGACGCCAGGATTTTATGCTTCAGGCCTCACGGAGCATGCCGCGTGAGGTCGCCAAATGGCTGGGGCGCGCCGGCCTGGAGTCCACACGCGAAACCAGGGCCGAAGCGGCCGAAGAAATCCTGGCCACGTGGGCCAAGGACGGCACCGTGCACCGCGCCCTGGACCGGTTGTTGGCCAAGGTCGCGCAATGGGTGCGCTCGATCTTCCCGGGTCTGTCCCTGACCAAGGCGGAATTGCGCCAGCTCGTAGCCCAGGCCGATGATTTCGTGGATGGCAAGGGGCTTGATTATGTGGCGCCGCTGGGACGGACCTTGGCGCCGTCGTTGGCCTATGCCCGGAGCGAAGAAGGACGGGACGGAGAGAGGGCTGTCCGGGTCGTTTCCTTGCCCGAACAGCGATTCGAGGCGGGAAATATCGCCGCACTGCGACGGGAGGCCAGAAAATGGGCGGTTGAAAATCTCCCTGGCATCTACCGCAATGAACAAACGGGCTGGGATATCGAGATTACGCGGAGCCGTGTCGCCAAGCAGACAAGCCAACGGGAAGACCGGCTGCACTATGAGGCGATGCGGGTTATGCCGGCACTAGTCAGGGAGGCGGTCCTGGCGAACACGGAACCGGATAGAGCCGGTGATCCGCATATCAAGGCCATTCATCGCCTGTACGCGCCGTTGCGGACTGGGGAGGGTCTTGCCCGTGTCAAGTTGACGGTGAAAGAGTACGCGGACGGCCGTAAGCTCTATGACCATTCCCTGACGGAAATGGAAGAGCCGGCCCGACCTGTCCGTGACATGCCCGATGGGCAGCGGATCAACGAACCTGCGACCGGCTCACCAGTTCCTGGCGGCGATGGCCAAGACACTATTTCCGTAAGTCATCTTCTGAATGGAGTCAAGACAACGGTCCGCTACGCCCGGGCCGGCGCCTTGACTGGCGTGCCGGAGGAACCGTCCAAGCTCAAGGACTGGCTCCGCGACGAAGCCACGGCCCATGTGCGCTCCATCCTGCCGGCGGTCGGCGACAAGTTCAAAGAGACCGCCGTGCTCGGGAAAATCCTCCGTTCCCCGGAATACTGGCAGCATCCGGTACTCAAGCGGTTGTACGAAGTGTTCCGCGACCGCACCGACCGCGCCCACGAATTGCTCCACAAGGCCTTTGACCTGGACGGAGACCGCACCATCCTCCAGGAAGCCAAGGACGTCCTCAAGGATACGGCGCAGCGCGAGATCCTGAACGACGGCGTGGATTACGCCGATGTGAACGAGATCCGCCCCGAGGCCATGGAGACCTGGTTCAAGGAACATGGCGCCACGGAGGCGACCATCGGCCTCTGGCGGACCATGCGCGAACGCTATGACATGCTCCTCGATGCGCGGTTGCAATCCTACCGGGATCTGATCGACCAGGCCCGCAAGCAGTACGAGGCCAAGATCCGGCGGCGCCTGGTCGCGGCCGACGTGCCGGCCGAAGCGTCCAAGACCTTTGACGCGGCCGCCTACCACAAGGACCAAAGCCTGCCCCGGGAGTTGCGGGCGCATGCCGAGACGGTGCGCGAGGTAGTGGGCAAGGCGCGCAAGGAAGGCATCACGATCAAAGGCCAGTTGGCCGACGTGCGGTTCGTGGACGAGTCCGGCAAGGCGGTCATGCTCTCCCTGGCCGAAGCCGTGGAGCGCATGGGCCAGCTCAAGGGGTTCTACGCCCCGCGTTTGCGCGAGACGGGCGAGTATGTGGTGCGCGGGCAACGCGAGCGCGAGGACGGCACGGTGGAGCGATTCCGCGCCCATAAGGAGTGGCGGGCCGGGGCCGAGGCGTTGCGGGCCAAGATGGCCCGGGACGGCTGGAACATGGAATCGGTGTCCCGGCTGGAAAAGCTGCCCGAGGCCACCCAGCAGGTGGTCAAGGCGTTGGAGCTGGCCAAGACCGTGGAAAGCGCGGCCCGGCGCAGTGCCGGCGACGGCGTGGACGCGGCCATGGTCGAAGAGCTGGTCGAGAACCTGGCCGAGGATTTGAAGGCACGCGGGTTCCGGGCGCAATCCATCCGGCGCACTGGACGCCACGGCGAAGCGGTGCAGGGTTATTTCAAGGATGCCGTGGAGCGGTTCGCCCGGTACGCCGGGAACACGGCCTATGGCCTGGCCAAGATGGAGGCGGCCGGCAAGGCGACCAAGACCCTGTTCGGGACCAAGGAGGCCCCGGGCGTGGATATCCGCAAGGAGCGCGAGGTCTACCGGCTGGGGGTGGATTACCTGGCCGAGAACCTGCGCAACGCCGAAGCCGGGGACCGCGTGTTCTCCCTGGCCAAATCGTTGGCCAGCCTGAAATACCTGGGTCTCAATCCCCGGTCGGCCCTGGTCAACGTCTCATCCATGGCCACGTCGGTGCCGGCGGCCCTGCACGCCTATGCCCTGGAAGGCAAGGGCGGGTGGGCCAAGATCGGGCGCGAGGTGGCCCGGTCTATGTGGGATTATCTGGGACGCATGACCGGCAAGTGGGGCGGGTTCTCGGCGGACGAGCAAAAATTCCTGGACCTGGTGCGGCGCGAATCCCTGGATGATCCGCAGTTTGCGCGGGAGGCGTTGTCCGTCTACCGCGACACGGCCGGCAAGACCTGGTCCTGGCTCATGGGCAAGACCATGGCCCTGTTCGGGGCGACGGAGCAACTGAACCGGGGCTCGACGCTGCTTGCGGCGTATCGGCTGGCCCGGGGCGCCGGCGCCGATCATGCCACGGCCATGGCCCGGGCCAGGGAAACGAGCGACCGGGCGCACGGCGTCTATGACCGGGCCACGCAACCGGCCTGGACCTGGGGAACCGGCATGGGGTCACGGCTGGGGCAGTCGTGGTACGTCTACAAAAAGTACGGCCACAACTACCTGCAAATGATCCATGAGTTGTTCGCCAAAAAAGACTGGCAGGCCGCGACCTACGCCTTGGGGGCGCCCATTGTTTTGGGCGGCATCGGAAGCCAGGTGTTGACCTCGCTCGTGAAAGGGATTTTCGCGGCGTCCGGATCGGACGACGACCCGGAAAAATGGGTGTACGACTGGACCAGGCGCAACCTGGGCGAGGGGGCCGAGGATTTGGCCCGGTTCGGCCTGCTTGGGCTCGTGACCGGGTCGGACCTGCATGGATCGATCGGCACCATGATCGATATCCCGGATACCTGGGTGGATGTGCTCGGTCCCATGGGCGGCCTGGGGCGGGATGTTCTCCAGGGGCTGGGATACGTTGCCGGCGGCCAGCCCGGGCGCGGATTGGAAAAGCTGCTGCCGACCGGAGTGTCGAAGATCCTGCAAGCGGTGCGGGAATCCGAGCAGGGCGTTTCGACATCGAAAAACTATCCCGTTTTCGATGCGGACGGGAAACGGCTTGTGCCGACTCCCGGAGAGTCCGCGGCCAAGGCTTTGGGCTTCCGGCCGGTGCGCGAAGCCCGGGCCAGGGAGCGGACGAGCGAGGCCATCGACGAGGAACGCCGCTACACCGAACGTCGCGACGGGCTGTACGCGCGGTTCCGATCCTTTGCCTTGTCCGGAGGGAAAGACGCGGCCGAACGGGCGGCAATCGTGGACGCGGTGACCGCCTACAACCGGGACGTAGCCGAAGCCGGACTTTCGGGGCGCGTGTCGTATATCACCCGGGCGACCCTGTTGCGGCAGACCGAACGCCTGGCGCAGCCGACGAAGCGCGAGCGGGACAGGCTGTCCGGCGGCGAACAGAAGCCAGCCGAAGCGTTGACCGAAGGCGATATCGCCGGGCTCGATCATCCGTACTATGCGGTGCGCCGGGCCTATGCCCAGGCCAAGGAACGCTATGACGCGCTGCGCGCGGACGGCGACCTGACCGGGGCGGCGCGGGTGCGCGACGAATCCCGCTTGCCGCGCTTGCGTCTGTTGGTTAATCGAGTGCAAGCGGTACATGACGAAATGGGCAAGGTGCAGAAGTCGCGCCTGCCCGAACCGATGAAGACCAGGAGGATGGAGGCTCTTCGCGAGAGAGAGCGTCAGGCAATGGACCGGGCGGCCCAATTTGCCAGATAGGAGACCTCCACCATGGCCGACATCGTCTACACGAGCTTCAAGCGGCGCATCGGCGACGGCACCTTTGACATGGATGCCGACACGTTCAAGTGCGCTTTGTTCTCCTCCTCCCATACGCCGAACGCGGCCAATGCCGTGTTCGGCGATCTGACCGGCGAGGTGACGGGCACCGGCTATACGGCCGGGGGCGCCACCCTGGCCAACGTGACCTGGGGCATCGTGGATGGCAAGGCCGTCCTGGATGCCGATGATCCGTCCTGGACCACGGCCACCATTACGGCCCGCTATGCCGTCATCTACAAATCCGGTACGGCCAATAGCCTGGTCAACCCGCTTGTGTGCCTGCTCGACTTCGGAGCGGACAAAGGGGTCACGGGCGGGACGTTTACCGTACAGTTCGAGGCCACCGGTATTTTGTTGCTGAGCTAGTCGTGAACGGTCCCTGGAGCGATTCTCCAAGAGCCTGGGTCGGTGATGACTCGGCATGGGTCAGTGGTGACGCCACCGTTCTCGTTGGCGTTGCCACTGCTGGCGTGGCGTGTTGTGCGGCCACGGCTGCCCCGTCTGCTGTCGCGGCTGTCAATGCGGCCATGGCCACCAGTTCCGCGCCGGGCTGTGTTGCCACTCCATTCGCCATCGCTTCGATTCCGGCAACACAGGCTGCCGTGGCGGCACAACCTGCGACCGGCGTCATGGGCACCACGGTTCCGGCCACGCCAGCCGGAATGTCTTTTTGTCTTCAGGCCGGCGAGGTCTTCCCGGCCGCTTCTGTCCAGACTGTCCGATCCGAATTGGCGCTTGCCGTAGCCCAGGCCGGCATCGTCGCCTCTGCCGTCAGCGCAACCCCGTCAGTTGCAATCACGTCCTTCGTTGGACCCGCCGCTTCGGCTGGTTTTGGGCTGGCCGAGCTTGGTTTTGTCGGCGTGGCCGTCGTGCCCCAACCGGCGACGGTTACGACCGAAAGCGTGGTGTCGGTCCAGGTTGGAACGGCTGTCGGCGTTTGGAGTGCGTTGCCAACAACGACGTCCGTGGCTGGACTGGCGAATGCCAGTGTCGCGGAATGCCATCTTGAGGAACCAGCCGCAGCGGGAACACCGTGTGCCGTGGCGTTGTCCGAAGTCTGCGAGCTGCGCATTGATGCGCTTTCAGTATCGGTTGACGTGGCGACGACACCCCATCTGAACGCGGCGTTGCTCGCAATTTCTGTCCAGTCTCTCATAACGGACACGGGGATTCGTGAAGTTTGGCGTTGCCGTACTCCGTTTACCTCGCAGCTTCTTCGGGTGACGCCGTTTGCATCACAAACCATCATGCAGTCCGCAGTCCCTGGGCCAGTCGTCATCCGGTCATCTCTTCCATCGAATATCTTGTTGTGTACACCGTTATCTCGGTCCGTCTGTTGTTCCACTCCGTGTGAAGTGGAAGAGGTTTAGGAGGCTTTATGGCCACGGATATACATGTCGGAGATGTCGGATTGGAGATTCGGGCAGATTGCCAGCAGGATATTACCGGGGCTGTCGATATTGTGTTTCTCGTTCGGAAGCCTGATGGGAAACAAGTTGTATGGGAGGCAACGCTCCAGGATGGTCAGTATTTAGTCTATATTACGAAGACAGGTGATCTTGATCAGCCAGGATTCTATAAGTTCCATCCACGATTCAAGATTGGAGCATGGAATGGGACGTGTAGATTTGGAAGTTTTTATGTCAAAGACTTATTTCAATAGGGGTTTATGTAATGTCTCTTTCCGACAGCATACAGTATCGTGATTATAAGATCACATTTATTGAGCCAATCCTGGGCTCTCTCCCGTCATCCAAGCAGGTCTATAAAGATTATATCGCTCGCAAAGCGCCTGAGCCTGACGTCGAAGGTCAGGAAGAGACGGATATGCTGCCTGAAGTGACCCAACCGAAGACGACGGTCTTTCTGCGTGATGAATCAGGCTTTTGCTGTTTGCTGGATTATCAATTTTTTGGATTCCTAAAAGCAGCCGGGAATACATTGAAAGCTCTTGTTGAAGTTGGGCATGGTAAAAAAGGCATCAAGAATTTACGGAACAAGCTCACGCAATTTTTATATGTCGGTCCACGAGTTATTCATCTGAATCGCATGCCTGATGGAATATTTGAACGGCCGCTTCAGGCAATGACGATACGCGGACCACGAAATACCTTGGCCAGTTCGGAAATTATTAACCCGTCCCCTGAGTTGTCGTTTACGATAACCATTGGATTGCTTCCTCATGAGGAACTTTCTTTTGTAGTTATTGAGCAGCTGCTTGAATATGGCCAATTTTTAGGGCTCGGTCAGTTTCGCGGTGGTGGGTTTGGGCGTTTTACGTTCGACCTGCTTCCAGCGCAGTAACGTTTAGCAATGGTGTGGTGAAGTGAAGTGCGGCGGGGGCGTTGTGTAGTGTTGATTCGTGTTGCGTAGCATACATCTTATTAAGTTTGACCGAGCCCTTTATTATGATTGAACTCTTTGATTGCAAGGCGCTATCTGCGCGTATCACTCTTGAACAATGCAGGATAAACAGGAGCCGCCCGCTTTCTGCATCATTCGATTCTCCATTCGTCCGGCCTGAGGGTTGCCGCAGATGTACGCAATGGAAGGAGTTTGATTTCTCAGAGGATTCCGATGCGGAACAAAAGACTGTGAAAATGGATTTTGTGGTACAAACAACGGTTGAATCGGCCCCTCTGCCCGTGGCAGCGCCCTGCGCAAAATGTCGGTTTTTCAGGCCCCTTCCCACATTCTATGCCGGTATCATGGGCGTACGGTTCTGTTGGTCAGAAGGGCAAATGTGGGACTTTTCCTGTTATCAAGAATAGAGCGAGGCGTTAATGCAGGATTTTTGTTTCAAAACGACGGATCAGAGCACACTCGTGACGGCCCTGGACGTGTTGGGATTGGTGTGCGACGGGCAGGTGGTGGGCGACTGGATTTGGGTGGGCCAAGTGGTCAAGACGCCTGGCGTCTACGATGCTGACACAGGCACCGAGATCACGGCCCCTACCTACTATGACGGCGAGTATGCCGTGCTGCGGGCCACGGACGCGCAAGCCGCCGTGATCGAGGCCGCGACCTGGCCGGATGTGGTGTCCTTGGTCGATCCGCCAGCCGGAGTGCCAATGTTCGGTGGGGAGTGGTTGCAGCCCGATATGGATGCACTCAAAACGGCGGCAATTGAAACGGCCCGGGATAACTGCCAGGCGGCCCTGGCGGCGCTTGCGTCGCGGTTCTCGGATTTGGAACGCCAGACCTGGTCAGCGCAGCTCGCGGAGGCGGAGGCTATCCTGCAGGACACAAGTCCAACCGCTGCAAAATATCCGGTGATCGGTGGGATCATCGCCGTGACCGGAGAAACCTACGCGGCATTCGCCATGGCCGTGCAGGCCAACAATGAGGCGTGGTCGGCAACAAGCGCCAACATCATCGGGCAACGCCAGGCGCTCGTGGCCAAAATCAAAGACTGCTCCAAACCGTCCCAGCTGCGGGCGCTCGATCTGACGATCATGGTGCCGAGCTGATGGCCACCAATTTTTTCGATCCAATCGCCAAGATGCACAGCTCGTTGCCCCTTCCGGGTGTCTTTGCCGGCATGCCCCGCGCCAAGCGGTTGCAGGTTTGGCTGCAGGTTCAGGGGTTGTCTCTTGCGAAATTGGCCAAGAGGATGGGCGTTCATAAGTCTGCGCCAGGGAAATGGTTGATTTCCTGCAGGGAACCATTACCTGCAAAGCGTCGGGCACAATTGTTGGCGATGCAGTTGCCAGATAATCTTTTGCCGTGATTCATGTCTGAGAGTAATCGCGTCCGATTTTAGTTTCTTACCTTGCCCTGACCACCGGAAGTTCAGACCATATCGTGGTATATCTCGGCGAGCGCCGTTCCTGGCGCATGGTCCAGGATCGTTTGATTCCTGTGGCCGCCAGCCTTAGCGCTTCGCGCCCCCATCGGGAATTAACCCGGTCGAGGGCCGTCATGAGCGCTTTGCGCCGCGTGTCCGCCTCCTCCGGCAACGCCAGCAGTGATCCCTGGACAGCGCATGCCCGTTCGATGCCGACCAGCATGACGCCAGCCTTTTTGTAGCGGTAGCCCGGCTTGAAAAGCCGTTCCAGGAGGCCCAGGCCGGCCTGAAGCAGATCCTGGGTGTAGGCGGTGGGGATCGGGAGGGCTGTCGAGTCCGATGCGGCGTACTGCGGTTCTCCGGCAATGAATTTATTGGTCTGCACGAAGACGAGGATCGAGGAGGCCAGTCCCCGTTGTGCCCGCAGTTTTTCCGCTGCCCGGGACACGTGCCAGGACAGGGCTTCGCGCATGTCCGCCAAGGTCGTGACCGGTTCGCCGAAGGAGCGCGAGGACACTATGGATTTCTTCGGCGCCGGCGCTTGCTCCAGGGACAGGCAGGATACGCCTTGCAGTTCCAGCAGCGTATGCAGTCCGCCCACGGTCATCTTCTTTTTGACCCAGTCCCGGGGCAACCGAGAGAAGTCCAACGCCGTACGTACGCCATACTTTTCGAGCATGGCCGCGTAGCGCCGGCCAATGCCCCAGACATCATCGATGGCAACCCGGGCCAGGACCGGTTCCAGGTCGGCACGCCCGGTCAGATCCAGCACGCCGTCCAGGCGAGGATATTGTTTGGCCAGCTTGTTGGCGACTTTGGCCAGGGTCTTGGTTGGACCGATACCGATGGAGACCGGAATTCCGGTCCAGCGCCTGACCGTCTCCCGAATGCGAAGGCAATAGGCGGTCAGGTCTTCGGACATCCCGGTTAACTCCAGGAACGCCTCGTCGATGGAATATATTTCCAGTTCCGGTGTGAATCTGGCCAAGGTGGCCATGACCCGGGCCGAGAGGTCGCCGTACAGGGCATAGTTCGACGAGAATACGGCCACGTCATGGCAGCGGATAAGGTCCCGGCACTGAAAAAGCGGTTTCCCCATAGGAATACCCAGGGCTTTGGCCTCGGCCGAGCGGGCCACGATGCAGCCGTCGTTGTTCGAGAGCACAACCACCGGCCGCCTGGCCAGGGCCGGGACAAAGACCTTTTCGCAGGACGCGTAAAAGGAATTGCAGTCCACCAGGGCGAAAACCCGGGCCATGGTCAGACCGCCTTGTGGATGATGTAGGTGACTACGCCCCAGATCTCGAATTGCATTTCCGGGACGATTTCGATGGGTGGAAATTCCGGGTTTTCGGGCACGAGCCACAGCCGTGACAGGACTTTTTTCAGACGCTTGACGGTCAGCTCGCCATTGATCGCGGCGATGGCGATGGCGTTGTTGCGGGGGGCCAGGGATCGATCCACCACCAGGATGTCACCGGAAGCGATGCTGGCGTCGCGCATGGAGTCGCCGTCCACGCGCACAAAGAACGTGGACGCCGGGTTGCGGATAAGCTGCTCGTTGAGGTCGAGTTTCCGGTCGATATAGTCCTCGGCTGGCGAGGGAAAACCGGCCGCGACTGGCGATAAGTAGAGGGGCAGAGCCAACCGGGTTGGGGCGGCCAGGGGTAAAAAGGTCAACGCTTGCATGGCCCCTTCATAGAAGGAAGCCTGGTCTGTTGTCTATAATTATAAACAGCTGTTCATTATCATAAGCAATTTTAGGTAAGTGGAGGGCCTACGGGGGTGAGAAGTTCGGGTCCCTCGTTGCGGGGGCTGTTGACGAGCGCACCGATGGGGATTGCGGTGAGGAGCGGGGATGGAGCTGCCAGGATGTCCCGGATATCCGCCTGGGCTGTACGCAAAGGATCAAGCCAGGCGGCATGGTTGGACTGCGGCAGGATCACGGGCATGCGGTCATGCAGCAGCTGGACTACGCCGTTGGCCTCGCGGGTGAGAATGGCCAGGGTATCGCGGACGGCGCCGTCCGGGCCGGTCCAGTGCTCGAAGATCCCGGCCATGACCATGACGCTGCCGTTTTCCAGAGTCAAAAAGTACGGCACCTTGTGCCCTGGGCCGTTATGCTGCCATTCGTAGAAGCCCTGGGCGGGGATCAGGCAGCGTCGATAGCGGATGGCTGCCCGGAAGGCCGGCTTGTCAAAAACGGTTTCGATCCGGGCGTTGATGCACTTGATCCCGATCTTTGGATCTTTGGCCCAGAATGGGACAAGCCCCCAGCGAAAAAGACCCGCCACCCGACGTGTGACATGCCGGTCGGCATAGATCGCCTCCACGAGCTGGGTTGGGGCAATGTTATAGCGGTCGGGGACCTCGGGGAGTCCGGGAAGACCTACGGCTTCGGCAACAAACCGTCGCGGGATGGCAAGGGCGAATCGGCCACACATACATAGGGCGAAGTTATACTTTACAAACCCACCAAATCCAGTGGGATTAGGCTAGGCTAGGTCGCTAAGGCTATTTGGTTGGTTTGTCTTTCTTGATAGGCTTGGGGGCTGGCGGCTGCTTGGCCAACTTGGAGAGGGCTGCGTCAAAGGCTGATTCGCTTTCGTCGCACTGAAGTATTTTGGCTACTTCTGCAAATTTTTCATACTGGTTGGATTGCTTCTGCTTTTTTTCTTTTTCCATCTCTAATGCCCTCTTCAATTTTATCGGTAAGCAAGAGCTTTTTATATTCATCTGGCAAACATAATGTTTTTGACGGATTTATTATAGCCAAACCATATTGAGAAAATATTTTTTTCCTAGCATCATCCTTCGCTATCTTGCCATCAATGGTCCACAGTTCATTGCATTTAAGGTTTACAGCAGTCGCAACGTGGACACCGTCAGCACCACGACGTATGTTTATCTTATTGTTCCATCTAATATCACGAGATTTTAATGCTATTAGGTGGTCAACTGGGTAAGATAGTGCAATTCTACCCGATAAAAGCACCCTGTTAAATATTTCCTTTTCTTCATCTGTTGCTGAAAAAGTCATCTTGTCCGTATATAAACATTCAGCTATAGTTAATGCTGATGTAAAAATTTCTACATCATTATGAAATTTGGCTAAAAACATCCTTTTTATAAACCAAACATCTTTCTTTTCATCCTCTGTTAAATTACTTCTAGTTTCTCCTTTGCAATAATTGATTACACAGCACGAGTCTATATATATTTTGCTCTTAGTCATCATGCCGGACCTTGTCTATAAAGTCAGAAGTAGATTCTTTCCCGGTCATATCCGGAAAAAGACCATGTAACTTTTCCAAATCACCATCTTGATAAACTGGAGCCGTTTCAAAGTTCTCAAGCTTCATTTTTTCAACCTTTAGTCCAACGCGGAAGGCTGTTACCATGCCGGATATATATATCCTGGAACCTCTGTCGTATATCGATCCCAAAATATCTTTATACTTATCGTCATCAAAATAGCATTTAAAAATTTGTCCAGTTGCAACGTCTCTAATGTTTATGTAAAGTTGATCTATCTGGAGAGAAGATATTTCACAAAGCAGAGTAGTATTATAAACTATTCTGTCGGTTAAAAATTTTTTCAACCGCATGGCTTTACTCTTGCTTAATGCAGGTACACTCCTAGCTTTTTTAGATAATGGAGTAGTGTAATATCCCAAATAAATTGGAATATCAGGCAGAGCCTTAGAACCAAGCTCAACCCACTTTTCCATAACCTCTCCGGAAACATAGCAAACTTCATCCTTGGAAGGATCAAAGTTCGCAACATAATCAAATGACCTATTGTAATCTATAAACTGACTGTCAGTGCACTGGTCAAGGTTCATTGCGCTGAATGCAACACTGTGCTTGTCGTTAAAGCACTCAGCTACCCATTTGCAAGGATCAAGTTCTATCCCGTTCTCAATAGACAGGACATGCAAAAAATCTTCAAGAGCTTTCGTAGCTTTGGAAAGATGGCCAAGAGGAACTCCTGGCAATCCACGAGCGAGGGTCATTCTGATTTTAATATGAGCCATGGCTACATTCCTACTGCCACAGCGATTAATGAGTCCCTGTACATAAGCCTTTTACCCGATATGTCGCCAATGATATAGTAAAGATTGTCTATGTCAGAAATTTCCCTATTGTTATACCTAAAGTCAAATTCTGCAATATATCGATGAAGGTGCTTTTGGGTACAGTGTTGATAAACCCCCTTCATCCCTCGTTTGGAGATACTGAAAAATCCTTCAATAATGTTCTGGTGAATAATTCCACACCCATATTCACCTTGTCTATGATACACAAAGTCATGGACAACGAAATATTTATTCAAGGCATCATACTTACTAGCTTCGTCCGTCGTAATGTTAGATTGCTGATCTATTTGCTCCTTTAGAATAGGCAGCAATGTTTTAGCTTTAAGATCATCAATTACCATATTGATGGTCTTTCCCCCACGCTCCACAAGTGCAAGAACTTTATGTTTATAGGCATACCCGCGCCCACGCTTATCCCCCCTGGGTTTAATCGTGTAGTCGCGTCCGATAAAAGTCTCGTCCACCTCCACGATTTTCCCCTCTCCACCCATCATGGGGATAAGGCCATCTTTCATGGCTTCACGAATTCTGTGCGCCATAAACCACGCCGTTTTGAGGGTCACCTCAAGGGTCCGGTGGAGCTGGTTCGCACTGATTCCTTTTTTACTGGTGCACATGAGGTAGACCGCCTGAAGCCACTTGTAGAGAGGCACATGGCTGGACTCGAATACCGTTCCCACTTTTACCGTGAACTGTTTCCGACAATGTCCACACTTAAGCAACCCGGCCCGGGTAGAACTACCATTTAGCCGATATATCTTCTCGGTTCCACCGCAATGTGGGCAAACCGGCCCGTTCGGCCAGAGAATTTGCTCAAGCTTTTCAATGGATGCGTGCTCGTCGTGAAAAAAAGGCTTTGAATGAATGATCATGGGGTTACCCTCAACTTGGCTAAAACATACTTGGCCCGGTTGGGTTTGTAAAGTATAATATCGCCTAGCTTTTGGGCACGTAATTACTTCGTTTCAACCGTCGGTCTGGATGAGGCTCTTGTTCGTGAATACATCAGGAAACAAGAGCAAGAAGATCGCCGGTTGGAGCAACTTAACTTGGTTTAGCGGTTGCCAGCTTTAGCCAGCTTTCTCTTAAATCGCTTTGAGCGGTTCACTGCCTTGCATGCCCCAGGCTTTGCCGGAGGTAGCTGACTATACAGAGATAAGAGCAAGATTGCTGTAAATTAATTTGATATCAGCAAATAAGGGTGCAAAACTTGGTGTAGAATTAACAACAGTAATATTGTCACTAGTAGAAATGATAGTTCCCAGTTGAGAAATTATTGTGCTTAACCAGTTTGCATAGTTTTGAGTACCGGTGATAGGAATAGGAGTATTGTAGTTTGCTATTACCGTCGTTGGATCGAGCAGGTTATGCTTTGTCGAAATGATGCGCCATAATAGTCCTTTCGTTGTGCAATGATTTTTTGCGTCTATAAATCGTTGGGAGTAGTATAAATTTTGTGCTTGAATTGGCCCTTTATTTTGATATATTCCGCAGGGAACTAGGTGGAGGTGCATATGGTTATCTCCTTATTTAGGGATGAATATTTTATATTTCATGGAAAAAACTGTATCAAGCTTCGTATCTTATTCCATTGGTGTAAATCTCTATTGATTTTGAAGGACAATAGTTTTCCAAGCCCTAAAATTGAATTTTTTATCAATTATCGTTTTCAGCTTTTTTTGTTTTTAGTTCTTTTGTTTGAGATTTCATGGCTTCAAAAAAACAAGTCATGGATTCCATTGCTTCTTTTGCGAAGCCATTATCCATTTTCTTGGACAGATATGATTCTGGCCATTTGATTTCCGCACTTAAAATATCTAACATACATTGAATGTGTTGGTTGGACGTTTTTGTCTCTTTTGTAAACATATAGCAAAGAAAGTATTTATCAAATATTGATTTGATTTTAATTAGATATGTTGAAGTGTCAATAAAACAACGATATTGTTTTAGGAACCAAGCGCTAATAAATTCAACAAATATAAATAGAATGGAGCAGGATATTATCCCGTAAATAAAATGTTCATGAAATTGAAATATTAAGCTCAATATTTGCCATGCTGCTATGCTGAAAATGAAAAAAGTGATTCCAAATTTAGCATATAGGATTCCACGATTTAGTAATATTGATGATTTTTCGTCTGCAACTGATATCTGTTGCTCAATTTTATCAATTATTGACTTAAAATATTTTTCAAATTTTTCATATGTTTTGTCATCAACTTTAGCGTTGCTTAATTCATTTATTGTTGCAATTAGTTCTGCATTATTTTTGTTGTCATTCTGTGCAATTAATTTTTTTATATATTCCTGTAGGGATACTAATTGTTTTTTTTGATTATATGGTGAATTTCGGAAGTCTATCTCAAGAAATTCATTTTTTTCTCCTTTCTTTTCGATACTTTTTTGTAGCGCTACCGCTGCAATACTTATTGAAATACTGATTAAGATGACAATTATTGAGCGTATCCGGATATCTATTTCTGGAAATGTTTTAAAGACAAAAGGATATATGTAAAAACCAAATGAAAATATAAGAAGAATACCGGCTACAAGCATGACCCGACGAAAAAAAACTTTTTGTTTTGTATTCATAGTTTTTAATAGCAGGCTATTTTTTTAATTTTGCTGCAGCGTTTTACATGTTATTATGTAATGATATGCTCGCATTTTATGTTTTTATTACATGTGGATATTACAATGTTTTCAATGTGATTGACGATACGTGTAGGTAAATAGTATCTGGTGGCGTTTAGAAATAATTATGACGTTTTTTGTTATATATTTATTTTATTCCAACAGAACGGGCTTCGTTTGCAAGTTGGTCTACTAAGCTGTTGTCGATGGCAAATTGTTCAAATGACACGCCTGATTCTTCAGAACCTGAGCGGGTAAAAAGATCTTCCGCTACATCGATTAATTTTGCTTGTCTGTAGTAGTCTTTGTTTTCGTTTCGGAAGTTTTCGAGATTTATCACGCAGAGTGGTTGGTAATGTAATTTTTCGATCTTGAGTATGGCGAGATAATGATTTCGCTGCGCAATGTCCTTAAATTTTTTCCGACACTTCCGTACTGCTATTCCTTTCGCAATTTCTGTGGTGACATTTTTAGTTTTATTGTAAATGCAATCTTCTACAGTCGCGCCGTCGTCAAGCAAAGTATCATTTTTTTGAAGGAAATAGAATATATATAGAATTAATGCGATAACTAGAGTGGCAATAATTCCTGCAAGAATTCTCATCGATAAATCCTGTTTCAAATTCAGACTTTTATCATGTGGCGTTCCTGCTGTACTGACCTGCCCTGGTCTTTTCGGACCATCTGAAACTTGAGAAGGTGACTCCCGACGACAAAGAGGGAGCCATGAGAAAGGGACGATTTTCGGAAGAGCAGATGGTCGGCATCCTTCGCGAGGCCGA
>Ga0268263_1000552_pt1 | contig 54031 bp, 44 predicted proteins | sample Biomet5_FD_190358 | JGI IMG/M metagenome (GOLD analysis project Ga0268263, IMG submission 190358) | Microbial communities from bioreactor (seeded with sewage sludge) at LBNL, California, USA - Biofuel metagenome 5 (SPAdes) (version 4) | ecosystem: Engineered > Bioreactor > Anaerobic >... | reverse complement strand
GTTGCGGCTTGCAAATTCGTACATCTCTTTATATACTGACGGATAGGGCACGTAGCAACTTATCCCGAAATGCAGACGAGCATCGGCTATCAGGTCAAGAATCGCTTTCATTCCCTCGCAAAGGGAAGCATAGCCCATAACCTCACGCGTCTGCAGGTCCGTTAATGCTGTAGTATCCAGCACAAATCTCTGCTTAAGCATTTTTTCGAACCCTTTTGAGTAATCTTCGTTATCGTCTTATGTATTGATCAAAGATGAATAAAATTCTTTGTTTTATTCACTTTATTTTTCTTCCCTTATAGCTTTTAAATTAGTAACTTCTTTTCTGTTGCTTGATAACCTCCATTCTACTTACTACTTTTATTTTGTTTGCTTGATGATTTCAATTCTATTTGCTTCACAACTTTATTATGACCATTAATCACTTTCATGAAGATAACACTGTATTTTTATTTTTCTTTTGTTTTTGTAGTCCGCCATTTATTCGGAAAGCCCCCTTACTCTTTGCTCAAAATAAATAACTGCAGATAATTTTAATACACATATTTTATTTTTCTTCTGATTGTGTAGTCCACCTTTTATTCGGGAAACCCCCTCACTTATAGATCAAAATCAATAACTGTATATAGCTTCAAGACCTATATTTTCATAGGGAAGTTTAAAACCAGAGACTAGAAAGCGGTTTAAAATGCATTTTTGTAAAGTGTCTTCTAATGTTGTTTCGATTCAAATGCAAAAAATATTTTCGAGATGACATAATAAAAAACGTTTTTTTGTTAATCCGTATTGTTTGCTTTTCCAGCTCTGGATCGATCTTCTCGAGGTTGATATGCTGGCAAGACAACGCCAGCAGGTAAAACACAGCTTAACGGTGTGAAAAACAGCCCGATTCGTTATGAGTATGAGTAATAAGCTGAAACTGGGGAATATGATTTGAGTGCAAACACGGAGACATTGAAGCCTTGTGTAGGCTCAGCACAGGGTTTGGTGAGAAATCCTCTGGACACAGGAGGCAACACAATGAAGGAGCATTGTAATATTTGTGGTCGGGAACTGATGGAAGATGTACTGGTTGTGGACACCAGCCTGGATATGAAACCAATAAAGTTCAAAGAGGTTCATGGAGATAAGTCCGATCTGATATGCATTGAGTGTGCAATTGATTCGGTTGAGAATCCACCGTTCATATGTTCAAGATGCGGCCAACCAATCGAATTTAATGAAAAATTCTATGTATTCAGGGAGGCAACCACAAAACCAGGCGGCCCCAAAGTTGACCTTGAAGAAACATGTCTCGATGACAAACACATCTGTAGCACATGTTTTGGTGAGATCATGAACCCTGAGGGTGAAGAAAAAAGGGTCTAAATGGAAAAACCTTCTATAAACATCATTCAGTCTTCCGAAACTTTGAATCCTTGGACAAGAATTGGGGTTCAGTTCCTGGAAAATCTCGCCAAGATAATACAGAACTGATTCTTCAGTTCTGTCACCCGTTTTTTATAATTTTTTTTGTTTATATTGTATTTCGTCTCTATTTGTTTAGAACTTCCTGTTTAGAACTTCTAGATTAAAAATAATTTTTGGAAATTTTTTAAGGTGTTTCCCCACATATACGTGAACTTAATTTTATAAAGCATAAATATTAATTTTATAAAAATAGATAATATTGACCTAATAAGCGCAATCTGATATACAAAATCTGATGAACTGAATAAATGATTTCGAAAGGCCTGAAACTCGATTAATTTTTTTGGTTAACTTGTTCATAACCTTGGGGGTAAGTAATTGAACGGAAGCAATGTGATCGAAATCCAAGATATAACATGGGGAGAAGTGGTAGAAAGCTCTAAAAAGCCGGTTATTGTAATGTTCTACAGCCCGACCTGCCCTTATTGCAAAGCTATGGAACCTTATTTTATGAACTATGCAAGGGAATTCAAGAATTCAGCAATTTTTGCTCGCATAAACATTGAAACAAGTCCCTGGACTGCTGAAAGGTACGGAGTTCAGGGCACACCTACGTTTAAGTTCTTCTGTCACGGAAGGCCTGTATGGGAACAGGTAGGCCAGATTTATCCTTCCATACTGAAAACTGCAGTTGAAGATATGATTCATTACGGAGATGAATGCATAAGAAAAAGCACTCCAGTTGGTCAGGATATCACAGGATACACTTGAATCAACCTAACTGAAGTATTAGAGTAAGAGTATTTTTTCAATCTTTTGAGCTCTCAAATAAGGCTCTCAAGCTTTTGCATTTTTCAGCCATAATTTTTTCAGAGATTTTTCTCGTATAACTTCTTATCTACAAGTCCATACTCATCAAAGGCTGTCCTGAAGCTTGTGAGAATGCTGAGAGTTGTGCCAAGCAAAGTTGAAACATATTGTGCTATCATGATGGTAATCTGATACTTAATGGCAACTAGAGGGCTTGCTCCCCCAAGGATCTGTCCTGTCATCATTCCTGGCAAAGTGACGATCCCCACGGACGCGATGTTTGCTAAAGTGGGTTTTACTGCAGCTCTTAAACTTTTTCGCAGGTATGGGAGAACAGCCTCATACATGCCCGCCCCAAGAGATAAGCTGTAAAGATAGCGGTTCTCGTTTCGCTTGATATCGCTATAAAAGTCACCTATCCCTACCACATTTCCTCGAAGCGAATTTCCAAGAAACATACCCGCTATAGGGATCAGGTAGCGTGCGTCAAGAAGATTCTCCAGATTAATAACGAATTTATTGAAATATAATAGAACTGCCAGGCTTGAAAAAGCAATTGCTAAAATGATAGGCGCAAAGAGTTTTTTTACATTAAGATCCACACTTTTTATTGCCGTATAGGACGCAAAGAAGATCATTATTCCTACCCAGGCCAGGTTTAAAAGTCCATTATTCAGGTTAAAAATAAAGTTCAGAAAAATGCCTGCTAAAAAGAGCTGGATTGACATCCTGAAGACAGCTTCCAGAGTGCTTTTTTCGAGTTCAAGCCGGATTTTCCAGCTTATGAAAATCGGAATTGCAAGTAAGAAAAAACAGAAAATTAACGAGGTGTAGCTAATATCATAAATGGGCATTTTTTCAGTCTTCTTGGGTTTTGTTTTTTGTTTATTGATTCGTTTATTGATTCGTTTATGATTCGTTTATTGATTCGTTTATTGATTCGTTTATTGATTCGTTTATTGATTCGTTTATTGATTCGTTTATTGATTCGTTTACTGTTTTGTTTACTGTTTTGTTTACTGTTTTGTTTACTGTTTTGTTTACTGTTTTGTTTATTGTTTTGTTTATTGTTTTGTTTACTGTTTTGTTTGAGTGTGTTTCTGGAAGTTTCTCAGGAACTGGTTTCAATATTTATTGTTTCCATCCCTTCGCGTTCCCATTCCCTATCATGGGAGACGATCAAAAGAGTCCAGTCTTCTCGGGCAAGAAAATAATCTGCAATCTTCTTTTTTAATTTCGCGTCGAGAGCGGAAGTAACTTCGTCAAGCAAGTATATGTTCCTGTTCAGGAGAAGGGCAATGAGGATTCCTATTCGCTGCTTTTCTCCACCCGAAAGCTCTTGGAAATTCTTCTCAAGAATATCGTCTTCCAGTTCTAGCTCCCGCATAAAAGCCCTCAGGTTTTCATGGTCTAGTTTTTCTTTATTTGCCCTGTAAGAAAAGATCTCGTCTAAGAGGCTTTTGACCTTTCCTTCCCCAAGGTCAGTATTCTGTACTACATAAGCGATTTCCTTTCGAGCCTTCCAGCAGGTTTTTGAATCAATTACCTGGTTTCTGAAATAAATGGTGCCTTCCGAAGGCTTTGTAAAACCAAGCAGTATTTTTAAGAGGGTGGTTTTTCCTGTTCCGGACTTTCCCCGCAGGAGAATTTTTTGGTTTTTCTTTACGGTCAAGTTGAAACCTGAGAGTATCTTTCTGTTCTCAAAAGAAACCCCGATGTTTTCGTATCTAATCAGTTCGTTATTTAATGGTTCAGCAGACATGTTCTTAAGATCTTACCATGAAGGTATTAATATTACCTGATTATATTCTAGCCTGATGCTTTAAGTTATTAATCTGATATAAAATGCGTAATGATTCAGAGTTCTTAGATTTTCAGGCAAAATTGTATTCTAGACCGATGGTCTCGAGTATTGTATGTGCACTTTAGAAATGAATGTATAAAGAGAAAGTTTATTATATACTATGTGTTTTCAGGTAATCCAATATCAGCTCAAAAATAATCTGGAAATAATAATTCTCAAAGAGATAATTCTCAAAAAGATAATTCTCAAAAAGATAATTCTCAAAGATATGGTCTATCATACCTTTTCATGAGGGAAATCGAATGGATTGTAATACTCCAAACAAAAAACTTTCGACCCCAATCAAAGCTGCGAAGATCACCACCGGCATGAGTGTTGATGATCTTGTCAGGGAATACAAAGGCTGCGCCTTTGGAGCAGGCAGGCTGGCTGAGGCCGTAGAAATCTATTATGAAATGCTTGCTTCCGAAAAAACTACGAAATTTTTCGGGCTTGCAGGTGCCATGACTCCTGCAGGCATGAGAAACATTGTTGCGGATTTAATACGCGACGGCTACATCGATGTGCTTGTCACGACCGGAGCTAATATGGTGCACGACACTGTTGAAGCTCTGGGACTTCACCATTATAAGGGCACAGACTGTGCAAACGATATCCAGTTACGGAATGAATGCATTGACAGAATTTACGATGTCTATCTTCCTGACCAGCACTTTACAGATCTTGAGGAATTTTTACAGAGTGTTTATGCCGGACTTCCTCAGGAAAAACTCTCGATCCGGCAGGTGCTTACTGAGATCGGAAAAAACCTTGATGATGATTCCTCGATCCTGAAAACCGCAGCAGAGATGGGAGTACCTGTATATTGCCCTGCTCTTCAGGACTCGGTAATAGGGCTTCAGGCCTGGCTATATAAGGAAGGAAACCCTCTACATGTTGATGCATTTGCTGATATGCACGAGTTTATAGAGACCTGCTATGCGGCTGAGAGTGCAGGTGCCCTGCTCATCGGCGGAGGGGTTCCCAAAAATTATATCCTCCAGTCCATGCTTGTAACCCCCAAATCCTTTGACTACGCTATCCAGTTAACAATGGATCACCCTGAGACTGGCGGTCTGAGTGGGGCAACCCTTGATGAAGCCCAGTCCTGGGGAAAAGTAGGAGAAAACGCAAAAGCTGTAACCGTGTATGCAGATGCGACTATTACTCTCCCGCTTATGGTTGCAGCTGTGCGTACACGCCTTTCAAAGAGGTGATTTTATGGAAAAGAAAAGCTGTCTGATCCTTGCCCTTGATGTTTCCGACAGGGAAGAAGCTCTTAAAATTGCAGAAGATGTCTCGGAATTCGTGGACGCTATAAAGGTAGGCTATCCTCTAATACTTGCTACCGGGCTTGGAATCATCAGGGAGCTTGCAGAGTTTGCTCCTATTATAGCCGATTTCAAGGTTGCCGATATTCCAAATACCAACCGCCTTATCTGCGAGCAGGTCTTTGAGGCAGGAACCGATGCAGTAATTGTCCAGGGCTTTACAGGCCGGGACAGCCTTGATGCCTGCATTGAGGTCGCTTCCGAATACGGGAAAGACGTGTTCGTGGTAAGTGAAATGAGCCACCCAGGAGGAGCCGAATTCCTCCAGCCTGTAGGAGAAGCAATCGCAAGAATGGCAGCCAAAGCAGGAGCTTTTGGCCTTGTTGCACCCGCGACCAGACCGGAAAGAGTGAAGGCGATCAGAAAAATTATCGGTAACAAACTTACCATCATCTCGCCTGGAGTCGGTGCTCAGGGAGGAAAAGCATCTGATGTTATTGCCGCAGGCGCAGACTGGGTAATTGTAGGAAGAGCCATTTACAAAGCAGAATCCCCGAGAGAAGCTGCCCGCCAAATTGCTGCTGAGATTGAGGCTGAACTCAAGCGAGAAAACTGAAAAACATTTTTATACATATATTATATTTTAAATTTTATATTTTATATTTTATATTTTATATTTTATATTTTATATTTTAGCACTTTCTTTTTTCTAAGAAATACTTATTATATTAACTGCGTATATTGTCTGAATATCAATTGAGTGCCTGTGATGAAAAATTTTGCTGATTTCGTGATGAGCCCTATGAGTTCTGAGGCACGAAAATTGAGTACCTCATGAATTAAATACTAAGAATACCATTTACTTAGTATGTTTAAACTAGCGGATGCTGATAACTTCTTAAAGTCTGAAGAGCTTTCAGAATGTAATCGGGAAATTTTAAGTACGTATTTCAGATATTTGAGGCATGAAGGTAACCGAGAAAGAACTGCTTTAAATCATATGGAAAATATGATATGGGTGGCGAAGGCTCTTAATGAGTGTGATTTGGGGAAACTTACAGAGGATGATCTGTATATCTTTTTTGATGCTCTAGAGAACTACACTTACACAGACAGGGCAGGTAAGGTAAAGAAATACTCTGAGCCAACAAAGGAGACTCGAAAAGTATCTTTTAAGAAGTTCTTAAAATGGAACAAAAATTATGAGCTTCACGAGAAAATAAAATGTAAGAGACTCAAAGGAAAGAAGCTTCCTGAAGACATCAAGTGTAAAGAAGATATTGTAAAAATGATTGAAGCAGGCAGCAATAGTCGGGACAGAGCCATTATAGCTTGTTTTTATGAGTCTGGCGCCAGAAGAGGGGAACAACTGTCTGTTAAGCTCAAAAACGTAGAGCTTGATGAATATGGGGCTGTGGTTACATTCCCAGAAGGCAAGACCGGAGCTCGGAGGGTTAGATTGGTTTTCTCTGCTCCATACCTACGGGAATGGATAGATAACCACCCTAGAAAGGATGACAGAGATGCACCTTTATGGTGCACATTGGACAAAAAAGCTGGCCTTATGTCAGCTACCGGGCTTGTTAATGTATTCAATAGGTGTGGGGAAAAAGCAGGAATCGAGAAGAAAGTAAACCCTCATTCCTTCCGTCACGATAGAGCAACTCACCTAGCTGCAAATTTTACAGAACAACAGCTCAAGGTGTATCTAGGTTGGTCTCTTACATCAACACAACCAGCTACATACGTCCATTTGAGTGGAAAAAATATGGATGACGCTGTTTTGAAAATGTATGGAATTAAAACGAATGAAGATGATATCGAGTTCTTGAAGCCCGGAGTATGTCCTAGATGCCAAGAGTTAACTCCCGTAAATGCAAGGTTCTGCCTTAAATGTGGATTGCCTTTATCTAGAGAAGCTGTAACAACAGTGGAAACTATTAAAACCGACTATATGCAGCTTTCAGATTTGGACGAACTCCGGGAAATGAAGAATGCATTAAAACAAGAGCTTGAAGAAGTCTCCAAGCTTAAGGAGATGATTCTTAGAGCCGAAAAATGATTCATATTAAGTTCCTATGGGATTATTATTTTACATAGTTCCCATTTTTATTCTGCACTTTTCGTAATAATCATCATAAAGGTGATCTAACTTCTTAACTTTGTCTTCCCATCGTTCTATCTTCAGCATGTTAAATGAAGTAATCTCATTTATCTTGGACATGAATTCTTGTTCTTCGTAGTTGTCACTACCGTCTATAACGTCTCGCTGATAAAAGTGATCGAAAATTTGATCTAAGACTATACTCGTGTATTGATACTGATTGACTACTATAGTATATATTTTACCGGGCAAGTCTACCGGAAATTCTTCCATTAGTTTTTCAAATATTTCATCAGACATTTTTTTCGATACTTCCTGATTTTGAAGGGACTCTTTAGGTATTTCTTTCAACCTTTTTGAGAGGATTTCATGCGATACTTTCATGGACAATTCTGTTATAATTCTTTGAGTCCGTTCGTAGTGGTCTTTCTCTTCCAACGAGAATTTAATTTCATTCAACATTCTTTTGAATTTTTCTTCTGATATTGCGTTATTCTGGAAACGTTGTGGAGAATCTTTTATAGACTCATCATCACCAACCGGCCAAATGTCAGGAATTTTCTGAATCCTTTTCATACATTCAGGATAAGCTTCGTGAGTCAATCCTTCGATCTGTCTCTCTATACTGAAGAATTCGCCCGATTGGTAAAGTTTGGGGGCTCTGGCACATAATGTTTCAATGTCAGTATCCAGACATTTGTCGAAATAAGAAACAGATAGTGACAGTTGAACAAACGCTTTTTTTGCACGCATTGAACCTCTTGCAAAGTTAAACTTCTTAAAGATTACAATATTTATAGATTTTTCATATTTATTCAATGGTATTTCAGGGAAATTAAGCCTGATATTTTTCAATTGCTCGATTTTTGTTATGTTCCATAAATTATACTTACGCTGACCTCTTTCACTAGTTTTTAATTCGATACAAGCAGAGTCTTTTCGCAATTCATGTAAATACCTGTTAACATTTCCCTGATCTGTCTTCTCATTTTTTTTCTTTAAATCGTCTCTAATTTCTGATTCTTCAACTGACCCACTATTTTCAAGAATAAGCTTTATAATATGACTTTTGGGCCCACTTTTAGATAAGTCTCCTTTTTTTCTAGCCATATATCATAATACTTTTAGCAGTATTTAAAATATATGTTATAATGCTAGTTTTGAACCATACTAGTAATGTGTATGTAGATATTGTTAATTGATTACATATATGTAGTTTATTTTTAGAAATTACAAAAATGATATTTATAGAAACACGATGTATATTTCAGAGATGTCTAAAATTAATCCCAAAATAAGCTTCTCTTTTGGAAAGAGAAGAATTCAAAAAAGTGCGTATAGTTTTATGTGCCCATTGCCTGCAGCTTGGGCCAAGGATGCTAAGCTGGATCAGAGTAGCACCGTGAAAATTGAACTGCTTGAAGATGGAAGCTTAAAGATTTGCCCGGTTCCTGCCACCCACCAAGATGAAGGAACCAGAGCACCGATCACAACTTAAACGGAAGTGCCCGGCTATGAAAAATATGATTCAAAGTAATATATCATTTTTGGAATGGACAAAGCTGGTGAGTACTCAGCACCCTGACATATTGGAGCATATGAGGAAGAGTACTGATCCATTTGATCGAGCTATTGCAAAACGAATAATGCAAACTGCAGGAGTGGAGAAGAGTGATAAAAGCAACTAAGGAAAAGGCCAGAAGGAAAGCACGCAATAAATAACACTCATAAAACAACCATAATAGAAAAGTGTAGTAAACAGACAAGCTTCTGTTAGTTGTCCAGACTCCGAAGCCTGCCTGACAAGTGCCCCTAATAACAAGATTTATGTAAGAGGCATATAAGTTGGAATTGGCCATCTCCTATGTTCAACTCCAAAATATACAAAGTCCTATTTCTATAAAAGCTTTTTCGGGCTCTTGCTTGCGGTTGTTTGTTTTCTCCTTTTCAAAACCAAAATATAACTAAAGGTAATTAAAATGTACAACTTTGCAGACATAATGGGTGCAGCACAGATGATCAACGACCCAACTGTAAGACTTAACTTCATGCTTAAAGAGAATAGTAAGCTTCCTGAAGAGAAACAGTTTTCTGAGGAAGAGATTGAAGCATACTCAGAAGCAATATCAGAAGCTCTTGAAATATGCAACCCAGAATTCAATGATGACACAGCAACTGAACTGATGAATGCTGTAGATGTGCCTGCAAGCAAGAACGACAGGTTCATGGCAGCCCTACAGTTCGCTAAGGATCACCTTATCAGGTTCGAAACAGGCGAGACATCGCTGTTCATTAGGGTTGAAATGAAGTGCTACTTCTCACTTTCAGTCAAAGAATGTGACATGATTATTCAGAAGATCGACAAGGAAAGAAAGAAACTCGATCTTCCAGCAAAGAAATCATTCTCAAGAGAACAGTTTAGCGCAACTCCTGAGTCAGACAAGACCTTCCCACAAGATGTAAACAGTGTAATTGAGTCATCCTGGGAAGCATATGAAGTGCCAAACGCTGACAAGGGTGCTTATTCAGTAAACTCAAATGGTGTGTACAGAACTGAAACTGTAATGAGTCCAGATGGTGACGAATCAGAAAAGCTGGTAACAGTTTGCAGAACACCTTTTGTACTCTGTGGAGTCAGCAAGTCTCTAACTGGCGAAGAATCATACTACAAGATTAGGTACGCAGACAACTATGGCAACATTCAGGAATACTGGTCAAGTCCAAGTGTTCTTATGTCAAAGCAGGATCTTAAGAAAGAGTTTCTGTTGAAGAACATCAACTGCCCTGAGTCAGGTAACATCCTTAATGAGACTGTAGATTATGTGAGCAACTCAATTAGAGACATGGGACAGTACTTCAAGAAAGAGTTCTCTGCAAAACAGTGTGGTTGGACTGAAGACAAGACCATGTTTGTTCTTGGAAACAGGGCTGCCTCAAAAGATGGAATGACCCAAATGCTTAATATTGGAGACTCTACTGGATTTGAAGCACTTGAGCAGAGAGGAACAGTAGAGGGATGGGTAAAAGGTACAAGAGGAATTTTCAACCACGAAATCATAAGGTTCAGAGCCTATGATACAATGTCAGCAATGACTAACTATGCTCTAGGTCTTGAATCACACGTAACTGACATGTACGGTAACACTTCAGTAGGTAAAACATTCTCAACACAGGTATGCCTAACAATGGTTGGAAGGATGGACAAGCTTACACTCAGTCCTAAGAGTACAAGGAATGGAATGTTCGTAACTGTAAGAGACTACTCAGACATACCTTTCCTCATTGACGAAACCACTGGCGAAGAAGACAAAATTAAAGATGTTGTCTACCAGATTGCAGGTGGAATTGCCAAGATGAAAAGCACTCAGGATGGACACAGGGATGGCGGAGAAATATACCGCACCACCTGCATGACAACTGGTGAAAACATGCTCAGAGACAGCCTTGATAACGCTGGTCAGATGTACAGAGTAGTTGAGCTTAAAGCCGACATTCCTGTAATGAAAACCAGAACTATAGAACTTATCAAGAAAGAAACCTCAGAGAACTGCGGGCATGTTGTTGATTTGTTCCTTGCAAAGTTGTTTGAAAAGATGGAAAACAAGACCCTGTGCAAGATGTATGAAACAAGCCTTGAAGAACTCCCAGACGCTGTGGACAATGTGCAGGGAAGGTCTAAATCTATCTTTGCAGGAATCATGGTTGCAGGGAAGATCCTTGAAGAAGTGTTTGCAGAGATTGGAATTGACTCAAAGGATGCCAAAGAAGTAGTCAACAAGTACTTTGTAATGTGTGTCAAGGAAAGACCTGTTGAAATGGAATGGGTCAGGGCACTCAGACTTGTAAACGATTGGGTAAACATTGAGTACAGGAACTTTGCAATCTGCCCTGAGTCCGGCACAATCACCAACGAAGGAAACAAGAGATGTGGGTACATTGATGAGAAATACATAGACATCATCGGAACTGCCCTAACTCAGAAACTTAAAGAAAACGGTATGAAGCCAACCAAGATAAAGGAAGATTGGATTGCAAACAATGTAATTGCCCCTAAAGACAAAGCAGGAAACCTACACTTCAAGAGGAATGGTTCTGTTATTGGAGGAGTAAGGATATACGTCAGCAAGATGAATGATGTTCTGGGCCTGGACTTCAAAGAAGGTGGAATTGAAGATATGCCTCAGACAGAATGTGTCAAAAAGGTCACAAAGACAGTAAGGTTCCTTACAGAGATGCAGGGTTCAGCCAGTGTAGACCTGATAAAGCAGATTATTAACGACACAAGCGAAGAAGTTGACAACACTCTGTGCATCCTTGCAAAGAATGGATACATCGTAAAGCTTAACAGCACAACATTCAGGATTGTCTAAAAACAATCTAATCTTCTTTTTTTTCGACTTTTACCTAACCAGCATCATAGGAGTTGCGCCCCTCCTGTTGTTGAAAACTTGCTCTTTTTTCAACTCCATTACCTCAACCTGGCCAGGTAATGAAATTAAATTTCAAAAACATTACCTGACTAATCAGTATCAGCAGAAAACATTGTAACACTTTTTTAGTAAGTAGGTAATGATTCAACAATAACGAATTTTCAATATCCTGAAAGCTAGTTTAGGTGTTAGGTAATGAAAGTAATGGAATTTTTGAAACATATAGAGAGATATTTGAGAGGGAAAAAAACAAAATTATTTGGGGATAGAATATTTTTTTTCTGAGATTACGTAGCGTATATTATTTGTATATTTCATTACTTTCATTACCTTAGTGTATATAGATACTGTTTATGGCTAAAATAACTTCATTACCTGTTCATTACCCAGTGACAACTGATACTGAATCAATTTCATTACCTGTTCATTACCTAAGAAGTTTAAGAAGTATATTACATAAAAGTGTTTACTGCTAGGAGTTGCGGAATAAAAGCTGAAAACAACGATATAAGTAATGGATAAATCATCAAATCCCTGATGTGAATTAGCTAAAACAGTAACAGCTTAGCCATTTTATTTAAATTAATGCATATTTATAATTAATGTTTTATGAATAAGTTTAAAGCATTATGGGAGATCATACAACGGGCTTCGCCCTACTCGCGCACCGACTACACACTGACCCAGGAGTTGCGGAAACCTAAGTTGCAACCTAAACTCCAACAAGCCTGGAATCCTGCGTATAAGTAAAGGAACCTGAACATGTCGGCAGAGTGCCTGGAAACCCTGGGCCGGAATGATCCACAAAGCCTGACTTCCTAAGTTACAAGAATCAATAAAAACTGTCTTCTGCTTGCGTTTTATAAGTCGGATTTATTATATATAAAGGCTTGTATGTGCTAACGTGTGCAGGAAAGGAACCCGAACATGTAGAACTAACAGGAACCCTTTCCGGTAGGCTGCCATAGGAGTGGCGGAACTGATAGTGCAACTTAGACTCAGGTACAGGTTCCGATTCAGGAATTCCAGGTTGGGTCGGAAAGCTCACCTGTTATTTCCAGGACAGCATTACCTTCCCATAACAGGAGGGGCGTTAAACCCCTGGGAGGGGTGCGGGGAGAATAACCAACATCTTTAGGGTGTGACTTAATTAGAAGCTCTGTATTGAGTTTAAATCGCATGGTTGGGGGACACTTTAGAAATTAAAGAACTTTTCTTGTAGGGCTTTAGAATAAGCCTCATGCCATTTCGTAGGGACTCTTTCAGAAACTCATGTTCTGTGCAGAAGTTTCTAAGAATCTTATGGAGTAATTGTCAAGCCCTGTCAGATGCAGGCAAAGTTCTGTAATGGGCAGTCTCTGCTGAGTGAAAAATGCAGGAAACGTTCCGCAGATGTTGTAATTGCAGTGTTTTGTGCCAGAAACGTGCCTTATCAGTGCTAGGAGGTGCGTTACACATCTGATTCTGATGCATGAAACTTCATTCAAGATAAGGGAAGCATTGTGTTTTCATAAGCAGTTGCTGTAATTTCATCATTGGCTGCCGTGTTTTCATCATGGATTACTGTAATTTTGTCAGGAGTTATGGTTGTTTTCGTCAGTAATTATGACTGTTCTCACGCGCCGCCTATTGTGTATGTGGCGCTGCTAAGATAGGGCTCTGGAAGAGATTAGATCGAATCTTAAAAAGAAGGGTTTTCTTCCCTTAGGTGTGGCGGGAATAGATGCACAAAAATACTCTTAGTTTTATATTTATATTATTTTAAATGGGTTTTAACTCATATATTTTTCTATGGGTATAACTGCCAGAAAGTGTGTGAACTCCTTTCGGCGAGCCTGAGATTAAGCTGAAACAAGGCTCCTGAGTTTAGGTTTAATTCAGGAGTATAAAGTCTGGCAGAATTCTCTATTCGGCCCCCAAAAAAACCAAATAATCGAAAAACGAAAAAATGCAAAAAGATAACAAGTAACATTAAAACTCTAGTTTATTTTTTATACCTTGATATATAATAATAGTTTATTATGGCTCGAAAAACGAAACTTTCACCAGAAATGATAGAGCTTACGAAAGAAAACATAAAACTCGGAATGTCCTACAGTTCTGCTGCAGCAGCTATAGGAATTACTTATGAGACCTGGAATAATTGGGTAAAACTCGGTAGAGAGGGAAAAAGTCCTTATGCCTTTTTCTATGCAGCGGTACAGGAATCAGAAGCAGACTTAATGCGGGATTGCCTGACTCAGTTAAGAAAGGCTGCTTCTATGGGTAATCTCGAATCTATTAAGTTTTTACTTGAAAGGAGATTCCCGCAGGATTGGAGCAAAAAGGATAATATAAACATTCAAGCACGCTCTGAAAATGTGAATGTCAACGTAAACCCGAAGCTGAAGCAGGAAGAAACCGAAAGGATCAGGCAGGAAATTCTTTCAAAACTTGCGAAACCTGTACACGATGCAGGAAATACCAATTGTTAACACTGCTGACTGCTGGCAAGATTGAGAGCATCCAATGTAGGATAATTCTAACCTACATTTTTACGGTCAACTATTCAAAAAAACCTATTTTTTTTGTTTAAAAATTTCAGCCAAATATCGCAGCAAAGAAAATTTCAGAAATACCGGATTCGGTTTCAGTTTGCCTCATTATCTTGCATTCCGACTTCATCCTGCAACCGGAACTCACCCTGGATTCCGACTTCATCCTGGATTCCGACTTCATCCTGCAACCGGAACTCACCCTGGATTCCGACTTCATCCTGGATTCCGACTTCATCCTGCAACTCTATTTTCAGCTATATCCGTGATACATGGCTTTTGCTGCGTTTATATGCTCACACAGCAAACCGGCCAAAGCAGCGCTAAAATGCAGGAAATTTACCGATGACTATTATTTTCCTCAGCAAACTTGATAGATCTAGACTCTCTGATCTCTCAGAGATGAGACTGGGCTTATTATTAGCCTGTCTGCAAGGTGTTCAGTATGGCTAGACTGTGTTTCATTGCCTTTATTAAAAAGCTTCTGTAAAGGCTTAGATAAGGTGTAAGTTCACAGATGAAATCGAGAAATTAGATCAAAAGAGAAAATGGAGAGACAGTAAGAAAACAAGTTTATTCGGGGATATGTACAATTACTGTGAGTTCCTGACCCTCTAATTCCTTTCCCACAGAAGACAGGCGCCCGTTATTTCCAAAAACTCCAGTAAATACACGGTCATCAGGCGTAACCATAAGGTTATTCCGCTCCTTGTGTCCAACTATAATAGTTACTTCTTTGTTTGCGTATGCTGTTTTTTTAGGCATAGGGTATCCCTTAGAATCCACTTTGAAATATTCTACTTCATCATGTCTATTAGGGATCAGCACCATACTGCACATTATTTTCATGGGTACAGTATTAGACGGTCTATTAGATTCTCCAGTCATATTCTTTATATAGTAGACTTAAACTTTATAAACTTTATGACTCCGAAAGGGAAATAATCGACTTATTTTCTTTCTTTCGCAGGTGCGTTCTCTTCCCCTCGTACAGAGAAAGGGGATCATTTAGATCACCCCATGCCTTGCAAGAATCTGCCTTCCTATCTGCCATTGTTGTGCTATCCTGCAAGCTTCCTCATTTGTCAGGTTGAAAGGCTCAAGAATTAAGCAAGCCTCGGATATTGTTGTTGCTCTTTCGAGATTTTTCTGAATTTTCTGCCATTTTGTAGCTCTTCCTTTTCTCTGAATCATTCTACTACTCCTTTTATCTTATCTGGTCTTTCTTATTCAATACTAAACCCAGGCTTAAAGCATATATAGTTTATTACTAGAAAATGGATTTAATTCACTATAACCCTATATTCAAAATGTTTTATTTGTCTCATATTTTTGTTCTAGATCTATGCTCCACTTACAGGAATAAAGTTTATATACTTTAAGCCCAATTACTTTATTGTAGTAACATAAGAGGAGCACAACAAATGAGAATTCAAGACCTTAAAATTGGGATGGCTGTAAGATACGAAAACCAGAAATGGAAAGGTACTGTTGTTGGAATCGGTAGAGAAGAAATAGAGGTTATTTTTGAAGGGGACGGAGCACTCGAATACATAGATCCAATGTTTCTGAGGCCTTTCTAATCAGGCCTTTTGATCCTTTTTATGTTGTGCTCGGAAAAGGTGAATGAATATGAGAAGAACAGTTTATGAGATGATTTTCGCAAGACTTCAGCAGATGGAAATTATTGATGACGCTGGAAAAATGCAAGCTGACTATATGAAGTTTGTAAGCTCAGGTTTGATGCCTTTAAACGTGGATAAGCTTACATCCGATACAATCGCATTGGCACACAATGGAAAACAAAACGGGGACGTAATGGCTGACCCTGATATGGAAGTAAGAATTTATCCGGATACGAAGATGGCTGAAGCTTTAACCTTTAAAAATGATTACATAGGAATCTATCAAGAAGTATATCCAGAACCTGGAAAACATTATCCGAAACTCAAAAAGGAGCTTAACGACTTTCTGAACAAGTGGCTTAAAACTATGATTGAAGTACAGGAGTATCAATTAGCAGCAGAAGAAAAAGAGTAAGTACGTTGTCATGACTGGTTTATCCATGAACCTGGAAGAGTACCAAGGGCTTTCTGTGGAGATATCTCCAGAAGATGAGGTATTCTCATGCCCGATAAATTAAATTGGTGCTCCCTCTTCCGTAGGATCGGGAAAGCTGGAAAAGATGTTACTATTATAATTCATTGAAGTGAAGAAAGTAAAATGAATATTTACTGAGTTTTACGGCTATCGAGTATCTTTTTTGCCAAAGCCTTTACTATCTCTACGTAGTGCTCAAAAGAGTTAACTTCTCCATAGTACCCTTCTGCATTAATAATATTATAATCTCCATTCTCGTCAATCTCCGACACTTCTATGGGAACTATGGTTAGGTAGATGTCGACATGTAAGGATTATGAAGGATTGACAGAATCAAGTCAAGCATTATATATGCAGCAATGATAAATCTAATGATTAGAAGGCTGGATTGAATAAAAACATAAAAATAATGGGAAAAATATTAAGATACGCTCTAAATGAAGACGACGACTTCTACTTCTCCTGTAAAGAAAAACATATTGGCTTTAAGCTTTCACCAAGAGTGAAGTTCTTTGAGATATTACAAAAAACCGTATCTTCTCCAAATCGATGATCTCGAAGAGAAAAGTGCATTTAACTGAAAACGAAGGGGTTTCCACCTAACTTGAAGAGGATACCTTTTTTGCCAAGGTATAAAACCAGTATTTGGTAAAACAGGGAAAAAGAGAAAATTATTTATAACACCTGGCAAATAAGTATAAGAGAATGCTTATATACTTATAATTAAGAGGTAAATTAATGCAAGGTCATATAAAAAACATGGCTGAAGTTCTCAAAGCCCTTGGTGATGAGAAAAGACTAAAAATAATAAAAATATTTGCTTCTAATAATAATGAAACCTTTTGTGTTTCCGATGTAGCTAAACAACTTGACATTTCTCAACCTGCCACATCCCAGCATATAAAGATTTTAAAGAATATTGGAATACTTGAAGAAAATCGAAGAGGTTTTAGAATCTTCTATAAAATTAATTCCGATGTGTTGGCTGGATACAGAAATGACATAGATGAGCTATTTAAGACAACCTTTGAGAAATGCCAATATAATTTCTCCTGTGACAAATGTCCTTATAATAATAAGAATCAGTAAGCAGATATTATGTCTTGATTATAAGTATTCGAGTGTTAGTGAATATATAACGTCTTGACTATAGGTATATGCCTATAGTCTTATAGAGGATGGAACTATAATTATATGAACTGATTCGCAAACATCGCAGACGTGCAGGCGGCTCAGCATACCTATCGCGCTTTCAAGATTAACAAAAAGGAGATTTACAAGATGTTGTTTTCAATCGTCATTCATCAAATGATCCTTTTCTTCAGTATTCTTCTAGTCGGAAATGTGGCGGCTAAGCAGGGTGTTATCCAAGAAAATTATCTACCGGATCTTGCCAAACTGGTTTCAAAGATCTTTCTGCCTGTGCTGATCTTTTATATGACCTATGCCGGAACGACAAGGCAGATGGTCTGGGAGAATGCCGCAATGATCGGTCTTGCGGCTCTGTTTTATGTGATCATTTCAACCGTTACCTGGATTATAGCAAAAGGGCTTCGCCCGACCGGCGACAAAGCAAAGGTTTTTCAGTTTGCGTTCATTTTCGGAAACACCGGATTTGTCGGTGTACCGCTGCTTGTAGCTCTATTTCCGAAGGACGGCATTTTGTATCTAGCGTTGTTCAGTATTGTCGATCAACTCCTATTCTGGACTTATGGGGTGTATCTCGCAACTGCATCCGATAAAAAAGCGAAAATAACATTAAAGAGCTTTGTGAACCCCAACATCGTTGCGATTGCTTTGGCACTCATCTTCATTATGATCGGTGTCAAGCTGCCCACGGTCGTTGATGATACACTTCAGACGATCAAAAACGCGGTCGGTGCTATGGCCATGATCTATCTGGGCGCCTTGATATTCTACTCCGACTGGAAGACCGCATTCAAAACAAAAGATCTGTATTTCGGCATTGTTGTTAAAATGATCATTTTGCCGATCCTTTTGGGCAAGCTCCTGTTGATGACGGGTCTGCCGAATAACATGATCTGGTCCATGATCATCCTGATGTCCCTGCCGACGATGACGGTCGTGCCGATGATCGCAAAGCTATACGGACACGAAGGTGCCTACGCCGCTGGGATAACGGCTGCAACGCTGGCTATAAGTATAGTGACGATTCCCTTGGTGGTGTTTTTCACAACGTGACTTACGGAAAAGTAGATTCTTCTATACTTACTACATTTGCCTTAAATTTGGAATAAATGGCATTATGAGAAACTTTCTATCGGTATTAATTCTTTAAAAAAAACTTATGATTAAAAACATCAGAAATGAGATTTTAATTATAAATAACCATTTATAAAATAACTACTAAGCTTAGTCTTAAAAATTAAATTAATTTTGGTGATGCAATGTCTAGTAAGAATTACAACAATCAATTAAATGGGAATAATACTTCTGAGAATCTCCATGAGCAAAATCATAAACATGGATTTTTCTCTCATTTTCACGGGCACAGCCATACTCATGGAAAGGTGGATCCCTCTACACTTGCTACGAGCAAAGGACTCTGGGCTGTCAAATGGTCATTTATAGCAATGATAATTACAGCTGTTCTACAGCTTTTCGTTGTATATATTTCTGGAAGCGTTTCCCTTTTTGCCGACACCATTCACAATTTTGGAGATGCTGTAACAGCAGTTCCTCTTGCAATAGCTTTTATCTTGGCAAGTAGAAAGCCAAGCAAAAGTTTCTCCTACGGGTATGGTAAAGTAGAAGATGTTGCAGGTGTAATTATCGTTCTTCTTATCCTTTTCAGTGCAATCATAGCAGGATATGAATCTGTAAACCGCTTTTTCAATCCTCAGCCTATAGGTCATTTGCAGGTAGTAGTTGCAGCAGGGATTATAGGCTGTATTGGAAATGAGATCGTGGCTCAATTTCGTATGAAGGTCGGAAAGGAAATAGGGAGTGCAGCTCTGATTGCAGATGGTTACCATGCCAGAGTTGATGGCTTAACTAGCCTTGCAGTCCTTATCGGTGCAGCTGGTGTCTGGTTAGGGTATCCAATAATTGACCCTCTTATTGGTATGTTAATTACGATCACCATTCTGAAAATAGTTCTTGATACAAGCAAACCAGTGTTCACCCGCCTTCTTGACGGTGTTGAACCTGAGGTTAGCGATGAAGTTAAAAACGTTGCTGAGAGTGCCGATGGAGTTTGTAAAGTTACAGATCTTAGAGTTCGCTGGATAGGGCATAGGCTCCATGCAGAGATCAATGCTTCTGTTGATCCTTCCCTTTCTGTAGAAGAAGGGCATGAAATCGCTAATTCCATTAGAAAAAAGCTTCAGGAAAGTTTTTCCAATCTTTCAGATACCATCATCCATATAGATCCAGTTACAGCTTCAGGAGAATGCTTCCACTGTGGATTGGAAATCAATAAAACAAAACAGGTAAATCATACACATATTTAAGATATATCTTTCATTCAGAGGCCTTAGTTTCTCCATCCCCTTTTCTTTTTTCTGAACATGTAAGAAGTAAAATCTTTATTAGTTCGAGCTACTTTCTAAAAAATAGTGCTGTTGATATTTTCCAGTAGCATATACTTTTTTAGCGTTGTATATATCTCAAAGAATTAGTGCGAGAGGTGCGATTCGAACGCACGAACTCCTACGAAAATAGGCCCTTAATATAGCGCCTTTGACCCGTTACGAAATGGCAACAAAATGCAATAGCAAGCTATTTAGAAATGAAAGTGGAGAACATAAACAATTTATGATCCAGTCTGATTACTACCTGCAAGAGGAAATTCAACTTTTGACTAAGAGGTTTGCAAAGAGTTTTTCGGGATTGATCTTATAGTAGTAAAGTCATTGGAAAAAGTACAAAGAAGATTGGAGTGGTTGTCCTGTTAAATATAAAAACTGACCTAAGATTTCCGACGTCTATGGTCACAATATTGGAGTCGAAATAAGGACAACTACGAGCTAAAAGCATATTAATTACATTCAGGTGTAACCACTTTATATTTCTTAGAGACGTCGGTAGCTCTATATTTCTGTCCTTTCATTGTACAGATTATTTTATGCCTAACTGCTGCATCAGACCGAGAAGGTTAGCCTCACCCCACAGCTCACAAATCCTACCGTCCTTAATTCGGAAGATCTCTATACCAGTCATGGTTATTGGTTTTCCTGTGGCCGGCAGACCCATAAAATCGCCTTTATGTATACCATGGGCTGTGAAACGAGCAGCCACATTATCTTCTTCGGCAATCATATCTTCTATTGTAACATTGAGATGCTCGAAGGCTGCTCTGCATGAGGTAATTACTTCTTTTATTCCATTGATTCCTGAAGATACAGGAAGAGGAACATGAAGAGTGAAATCCGATGATAGCAACTCACTGGCAATGTTTAGATTTCCTTTAGAGGGCCCTTCCTCAAAGAATCGACGAACTATTGCTTTGTTCTCTTCTGTAGACATATTTCCTCTCTATTCGTCTTATTTATCCTGTTTGTGTGATTAAGTTCACAGCAAGCGTGTGGATTCGGTTTGCCTCGGGACTTTAACAACAAGTACTCTAAAGATTCCATCTCCAGGATTCAAAAGGCGATGAGGAACTTTTGCAGGACTTTCAATTAACGTATCCCTAATGACCTCCCGTTGTTCATCCCCAATCTCAACAATACCTTTTCCCTCAAGAATATAGAAAAAGACATCTGTTGGAGTGATATGCTTTTTTAAAGCTTCTCCTGGCTTGAGTTCTATGTGTACTGCTTGGGCATGTTCTGTATCATAAAGAGTCCGAACGCTCACATTGTGAGGATTTGGTTTTTCAGGTGAAGACTTCATCTCAATAACTTTCACTTTATTCCCTCTTTTTAACCATAGTTTTTATGTTTATCAGTATATTTTGAGAATTAGGCTAGTGTTGCATCAATGTTTGTTGACACAACACCAGTTTCTTCCTGAAGTTCAAGCTTAATTCAGAAGTACTTTCATATCCGCTTCAACGGTTGTGTTTGGCCTAATATTGAAATTATCAACCAGCACTTTAAGGACGTTCGGAGAGACACAAGCCGGAAGTGTTGGGCCTAGGGTGATGTTCTTTACTCCAAGACTCAGAAGGGCAAGCAGAACAAGCACGGCTTTTTGCTCATACCATGCTATATTGTAGGAAACAGGGAGATCATTTATGTCCTTGAGACCGAAAGCTTCTGCAAGTTTCTGGGCTATTACTACAAGAGAGTATGAGTCATTACACTGACCTGCATCGATTACTCTTGGGATTCCTCCTATATCTCCAAGATCCAGTTTGTTGTAGCGGTATTTTGCACAGCCGGCTGTCAGGATTACTGTGTCTTTTGGCAGGGCTTTTGCAAAATCTGTATAGTAAGCTCTTTCCTTATGTCTGCCGTCACAGCCTGCCATAACTATAAACCTGCTGATTGCTCCACTTTTTACGGCATCTATTATCTTATCTGCAACAGAAAGGGCTGCTTCATGTGCGAAACCTCCAACTATTGTTCCACTTTCCAGTTGCTCGGGAGGATTGCTCATTTTTGCCTGTTCTATAAGAGGAGTAAAGTCCTTTGTGCCATCTTCTTTTTCGTATATATGGGTAAGCCCTTCAAAGCCAACTACTCCTGTAGTATAGATCCTGTTTCTGTATGACTCTCTTGGAGGGATTATGCAGTTTGTTGTTAGCAGGATGGGGCCGTTGAACTTTTCGAACTCTTCATTTTGCCTCCACCAGGCATTTCCGTAATTACCTACAAAATTGTCATATTTCTTAAAGGCAGGATAAGAGTTTGCAGGCAGCATCTCGCCGTGGGTATAAATATCAATTCCTGTGCCTTTCGTTTGTTCAAGGAGCTGTTCGAGATCTCGCAGGTCGTGCCCACTGATAAGGATTCCTGGCCGGTCTCTTACGCCTATGTTAACTACTGTTGGTTCAGGGTTTCCATATGTTTCTGTATTTGCTTTGTCAAGTAGAGCAAGAGTTAAGACACCTTTCTGGCCACACTCCAGGACAAGGCCTGTGAGAGCTTCTACTCCTAAGCTATCGTCTGTTGTTGCAACCAGTCCTTTTTCTATAAACTCAAAGATTGCTTCATCTTTATATCCCAGAATATAGGCATGGTGTGCATAAGCGGCCATTCCCTTCATTCCATAGGTCAGAAGTTCTCTAAGGGATCGGATATCTTCATCTGCAGTTGAGTGAACAGCAACATCCAAACTTCCTATGTTTTCAGGGGTAACTGTAGCCACTGCAGGCAGGTCTTTTTCGGCATCTGTTATTCCTGAAGGAAGCTTTGTCTTAATGCTGTCTCTGAGCTCAAATCCTTTCTTTATATAGGATTCTATTTCCTTCTTGTCAAAATTAGTGTTAGTGAGAGTGGCAAAGAAGCCGTCAAGAATAAAACGATCTGTTGCTTCTTCATTTAGACCTGCATCCCTTGCTTTAAGATTATAAAAAGAGATGCTTTTGAGAACATAGATTAATCTGTCCTGAAGATCTGCAACTTCCCCTTTCTTGCCGCATACTCCATTTTTCGTGCAACCTATTGACTTAAAAGTTTCTTGACATTGATTACAAAACATATTTTATCACCTTTAAAACTGTTATTCAGTTTACTCCCAGTTTTTTCATCCTGTCATATATGACGATTCAGTTTCTTAATCATTGAGGTGTAGTGTAATATAGTTGTAGAATGTATCTGTAAAAAATACAATAGGGAACTATTTTCTATACGATAGTGGCTCATATATAGGAGACAGTTTCGATATGGGTACCTTAATAATAAAAATTCAATTTCACAAGGTAGAGCTGGGATTTTGTTTTCTAGGCTGCAAACAGTAGAGATTTTTCTTTTTGTTGACACTTCATTCCGTCTTCAACAGTTTCCCTTATGACATTCGATCTTGTGCAGGATAGTAGCCCCGGGTAAAGGATATTTCCCCGAGCAGTCGGTACAGGGATAGAAATTCCACGTTTCGGGTTCGGATTACAAATAACAATCTATAAGGAAAACCGAATCATTAACAATTTTTATATACATCAATAATAATGCCTTTTCAACAAGTGACCTTATATGAGTGAGAAAAAAATAGATGAGTCTTTACTCAAAAGTAAAGGATTTCTGCCTCAGAGGCAGGAAAACATGGTTTCAATGCGGGTTAGAGCTACTGGTGGCAGGATTGACGCAGAAAAGCTGCGTGCAATTGCTGATGCTGCCGAGAAATACGGACATGGATATATCCACATAACTTCAAGGCAGGGAATTGAGATTCCTTTTGTCAAACTCGAAGAGGCTGAAGAAGCAAGTTCTGAACTTGAGAAGAAGGGAGTTTTGAGAGGCTCGTCTGGAAAGCGAGTAAGAGCAGTAGTTGCCTGCCAGGGAAATGAGGTTTGCAGGTTTGGGTTGATCGACTGCCAGCAAATAGCAAACAGGATAACTGAAAAATATGTAGGAGAAACTGTTCCCAAAAAACTCAAGATTGCAGTAACTGGCTGTCCATCGGCTTGCGTAAAACCCCAGGATACCGATTTTGGAGTAATGGGTACGACAAAACCACAACTTATCTCAGAAAACTGTGTTGGCTGCAAGCGCTGTGAAAAAGCATGTAAAATGGAAGCAATAAAGGTTCTCGATGATAAAGCCAGCATAGATAGGGAAAAGTGCATCCTTTGCGGGTTATGTATAGCAGCCTGCAGGAAAGATGCGCTGAGGGCGGAAAAAACCGGATGCACAATCTTTGTCGGAGGTAAGCTGGGAAGGAAGCCTGGGCATGGGACAAAGCTTCTTGAACTTGCTGACGAGGGGCAGCTATTTTCGATTCTAGAAAAAACCTTTGAGTATTACAGGAGAGAAGGCCTTGACGGAGAAAGGTTAGGAGATCTCTTTGACAGGCTGGGATTTGAAAAATACAGGAAAGAAGTTCTTCCCTGAAATTTCTGAGGTTTTTCCGGTAGCACTGATGAACTTATAATACTCCACCAGAGTATTGACTTTGATTCTGTAAATATTAAATTATTTTCAATGTATGTCGAGAATTTCAGTCATTATTTGACTTTTTGGGTATACTCTGAACCATAAATTAACCTACATCTGTATTAAAATAATTAGATGTTTGAGGCACTCAATTTCCGTTTCTTATGAGTTCTGAGGCACAAAAATTGTCCCGTATCTGATCAGAATAAAAACTAAGACATGTTTAGAAAAGGTAGCGTCTAAATCCTCGAATTATCAAAAAAAGATCAAAACATGTGTAATTATATACTAAAACTTCGTACCTATTTATGGGGATTTGCTCGCCCCGTTACATCCCATATACCAGGCTCGGAGAGGATCTGTCCAGATCGTCACTCTCCATGACCAGCTTTTAATCTCCATTTAAAAAACGGAAATACATTCTCAATACTGATATCCGTTTTTGATTTTGGTCTCATCCTTTATGGTTATCGTTATGTCGTTGACATTACTCGATGCAATTTTCGGGCTCCTGTTAATTTATTCTCTTTTTTCTCCTTAGTTTTCATTTATTAACTTTCTCGATTCTTATTTCCTCCATCTGACTATTCAGGCAAGAAAGTGTTTAAAGGAAGCGTTTTTAATTCAGCAGGAGAAATTACTGGGATAGGTGAACTATATATGAAAATCGCAGTGTGCGGAAAAGGAGGAAGCGGAAAAAGTACGATTTCGGCGCTCCTGGCAAAGGAAATGGCAAAAACTAAAAACGTGCTTGTACTCGACATTGACGAGTCCAATTACGGGCTTCACAGCCAGCTAGGAATGGCGGCTCCTAAGGATCTTATGGAATATTTTGGGGGAAAAACAGGCTTTAAGGAAAAACAAAGAGCTGCTCCTAAAAAAACGCAGTTCTTGGGGCTTGCAGCCAGTGAGAGTACTTCAGGTCAGCCAGCGCAGCAGCAGTCCCGCTTTTTCGAGAAGAGATGGAGTTTTTCCGACCTCCCGCCGGAATTTGTGGAAGAAAAGGACGGAGTCAAGCTGATGGCAGTTGGCAAAATTCACAATTTTGGGGAGGGCTGCGCGTGCCCAATGGGAGTTCTAACAAGAGAGTTTCTTGAAAATCTTGACCTGGAAAAGGACGATTTCGTAATCGTGGATACCGAAGCAGGTACCGAGCATTTTGGACGCGGGGTTGATAAGGACTTTGACCTCATCCTAGTGGTTGTTGATCCTTCCTATGAGTCCCTCAAGCTTTCGAAGAAATTTGATGAATTTGGCGCTCAGTGTGGGTGCAGGGTTTACTTTGTGCTTAATAAAATTGAACCGGATATAAGGGAAGAGATGCTAGCGTCGGTAAATTGCGCGGATGTCGTGGCTGAAATTCCGGAAAGAAGAGAAATTTTTAAAACGTCCCTTAAAGGCGAAGAACTTGATTTTGAGTTGGATGAAATCAAGAAGCTTGCAGAGTTTTTGGGGAAAAATGGAGTTATTAATTGAATTATTTATTCTTGAGCTGGGCAGAGAGTTAACTTTTACCAGCTTTTAAATATATTTTTGTGTTATCTCAAAAACTGAAAACTTTCATCGTTTCTCATTTACCCTGCAGGTTAAGATCGTACAAGAGGAGAACTTCAGGGCACTTATCCGAAAGTATATTATTGATCGTGTTATTTGGTAATGTAAAAGTTTTACCTGGTTTCGGACAGCAGGTATGGTTTGCTGAACTGTCCTTATAGAACTTCAGATTTGCTGTCACCAATCGAGTAGATTATCTAAATTTGCAGATACTAATCAATAAGAATATATTTAGTCTGTTATCATAACGGTATTTTTCCTGTATAAGTACTGGAGACAATAATTATGACAATGCGTGAGTACATGCTTGGAAACGTGGCAATTGCCCGCGGGCTTCTTGAAGGCGGCGTGCAGGTTATTGCAGGCTATCCCGGAACTCCGTCGTCGGAGATTATAGATACGCTTGCAGCCCGAAAAGACAGGGATTACCATGTAGAATGGTCGGTTAACGAAAAGGTTGCAATGGAGGTTGCAGTCGGAGCTGCCTGGACAGGCGTTCGTTCTGTAGTAACAATGAAACATGTTGGGCTAAACGTTGCAGCCGATCCCTTTATGACTCTAGCGTACGCAGGGACAAAGGGCGGGCTGATTGTAATCGCTGCTGATGACCCGTCGTGCCACTCATCCCAGAATGAACAGGATACGCGGCGCTATGCCCAGTTTGCCCTTGTGCCCTGCTTCGACCCCTCGACCCCTCAGGAAGCAAAGGACATGCTGCTCTATGCTTTTGAGTTTTCCGAAAAGTTTGAAGTTCCTGTGATCTTCAGACCCACAACCCGGATTTCGCACGGAAAGTCAGATATTGCGCTTGGAGAGATACCCGTAGAAAAACCGGCTCCTAATTTTGAAAAACTTCTGGACCGCTGGGTCATGCTCCCGAAGAACGCACGCCCACGCCATACACACCTCCTTTCTATCCAGCAGCCCATTGAGGATGCCCTTGCCGAATCCCCATGGAATTCCCTTGAACTAAAATCCGATGCAAAATTCGGAGTAATAGGTGCAGGCATTGCCTCAGTATATGCAAAAGAAGCACTTGTGGAGCTTGGACTTGAAGTTTCTTACCTTAAGATAGGAGCATATCCGGTTCCAAAAAAACTGATTCTCGAGCTGCTTGAAACCGTAGATACCGTACTTGTGTTTGAGGAACTTGAGCCTATCGTGGAAGAACAGGTAAAGATGATTGCACAGGAAGCCGGGATTGAGGTTTCGGTGCTCGGGAAAACTAATGGTTTTGTGCCAAGGGAAGGAGAACTGAACGTAAGTGCCTTCCTTGAGGTTCTTAAGAAAACCTTCGATCTTGAGACCGAAGCTGAAACATCAGGTACATCTCTTGAGCTTGCTCCTCGCCCGCCTGCTCTCTGTGCAGGCTGTTCTCACAGGGCAACTTTCTACTCAATGAAAAAGGTCTTTGGAAAAGATGCGATTTACCCCAGCGACATCGGTTGTTACACCCTCGGAATCCAGAGCGGGACTGTTGAGACCACACTCTGCATGGGCTCAAGTATCAGCGTTGCTTCAGGGCTTTACCATGCAGGGGAAAAGCGGCCGATCTGCTGTTCCATAGGAGACTCAACCTTTTTCCATTCAGGCATGAACTCGCTCCTGAACGCAATTGTTAATAAAGCGAATATCACGGTTACTATTCTGGACAACCGTATTACAGCCATGACCGGACACCAACCAAATCCGGGTGTCGGGTATACGGCAACAGGAGAGTCAACCGTACAGGTTTCACTTGAAGAGCTCTGCAAAGCAATGGGTGCAGAATTTGTATCGGTTGTCGATCCTTATAAGCTTGAAGAAACACAGGAAGCTTTTAAGGCAGCAAAAGAATTTGAAGGCGTAGCTGTGGTTATTGCCAGGCAACCCTGCGTGATTTCAGGAAAAAGGGCAGGAATACGTCGGGCCCCATATGTTGTTGACCCTGAAAAATGCGAAGGCTGCAAGCAGTGTGTTAAGTTCGGATGCCCTGCAATTGAGTTTAACGAGCAAAACAAATGTGCTGTAATTACGGCCCTTTGCAGCGGGTGTGGGGTCTGTGCCCAGATCTGCAAGTTTGATGCGATTCAGGAGGTGAAGCGATGAGCCAGGCTGATCAAAAGAAATTAGACCTTCTTATTACAGGAGTAGGAGGACAGGGCGCAATCCTTGCCTCTGACGTTATAGGAAAAGCCGCAGTTACTGCAGGACTACCCATCCGGGCTGCGGAAACTCACGGCATGGCCCAGCGTGGAGGTTCGGTTGTAAACCATATTCGGGTTGGAAATGACTATGGGTCCATGATCCCGAAAAAAGGTGCAGACCTTCTGCTTGCCCTTGAGCCCATGGAAGCAGTCAGGTACCTGGATTTCCTGAAGGACGGCGGAATTATTATAATGAATACGCAACCCATAATTCCTGTAACTGTTACCTCAGGCCTTACGAAATATCCGGAAGTTTCAGACATTCTTGATTTTCTTTCGGAAAAATACATAGTCAAAGCCTTTAATGCAGATGATCTGGCTTACGAAGCTGGGAACAGGCTTGCAATGAATGTCGTGATGGTGGGAGCAGTCTCAGGCTATCTGCCGATTCCTAAAGAAACCCTGCTTGAAAGTGTTAAAGCCCTTGTGCCGCAGAAAACAATTGAAGTGAATCTCAGGGCTTTTGAAGCGGGAAGACAAAAAGTAGAGGAAAGTTAAACCTTTCCTTTTACTCCCTTATGATAAAGAAATTGCTTCCTATCGTATTTGATGTCACTTTCTATCGTATTTGATGTCACTTTCTATCGTATTTGATGTCACTTTCTATCGTATTTGATGTCACTTTCTATCGTATTTGATGTCACCTGGACAGGTGTGTTAATTGCACAGTTACTCGTTGTAAATATCGTAATTCTCTTAGAACTTGTCAGTTGGACTGAAAAATCAATAGCAACAGACCGTTAACTGTTTAATACATGACTTTAATCCACAGTCTTTGCCGTAATTGAGTTTGTTCTTCAAGTGCGTAAGTCCTATATCTTTGTAAGTCTTATCTCTTTTATAGATTCCAGCATCTCTTTTATAGATTCCAGCAAATTGCTAATAGACCTGTACATCTTGCTTCAGAGCTGAAGGATCCATAATTAAATTATATGCACAAATAGAACACAGCTACTTAGAATTTTCGAAATACCTGTTGATTAATTTGGAAACGGGAAAAACAATTTACTTCATTTAAGAACTAAAGTTTCTAAGAAAACTTTTTTATACTATTATGTTATTTTTACTTTAAACTATATCATTCTTTTAAGCTATTTGCAATATCTAAGCAGGGATTTTTAACATTTAGAAAAGAAATTATATTGATGGAAGGTGTTCCGATGTTACTAAGTAGTATCTCATCTAGTATTGTCTCAAGCGCTGCCGCATCGAGTGCGGTAACAATGATAACGACCCCAGGTCTCCCTCAGTATGGGGCTGCAATAGTTGTTGGACTTATAGCTCTTCTTTCCCTAAAAGAGGTTTGTTCAGCATCTGAAAAATGGAACAAATATCTTAACAATTCCTTTAATATGGCAATCATACCTTTGTTCTTCAGCTTCGTGGCAATTGTAGTTTTTAATGTTCTAGTGATTATCGGACCCTGATTACAGCTTTTATAGAATATTTTACATTTTATCCTCTTTTATATACTGGTAGTTAAGTATTCTTATTTTTTTGAATATTTTCCTATCAAAAAACCTATTTTATATTTAATCCAAATACTTTTTGTTATCTTCAGCTATCTATAATCAACATCAAAACCCTAATTTGGCAGTGTGTCAATTTTTCTGTAAATCATAAATCTCAAAAAGTTCTGGGGTAGATAATTTACATTGGAAAATTATTTTTTATCATACACAAAAATTTGATTTCAAATTTACAGCAAATTCACGACACTGCCTACAGCTTAATGATTATACTGGTTTTAAGTAAATATCAAAATAATGTCCAGCCACTCAGATAATAGGGCAAAACCCCAAAAAGGAAAACATTAACTAAGCCGTGCAAGATAGCAACAAAGGGCAGACTTCTTGTCTTGTAGAAAGCAAAGCCCATGAAAAGCCCTACAAAACCTGTATATAAAACTTCATGGAAAGTACCATATCCTGAGTGCATGAGCCCGAACAGGAGACCTGTGATTAACACTGCTTCTTTCACACTAAGAGCATCTTCAAGCCGAATCTGGAGGATTGACCTGAAAATAAGTTCTTCAACTAACCCCACGAAGAAAATCATTATAAAAGTGAGTATAAGCAAGTTTACAATAGAAAGGTCCTTGATAAGGTAGCCTGGATGGATGGTCAGGTATTCTCCAAGCCCAAGAAGAAAGCCCAGTGGAATTGAAAGGATAATATAAGCAGGAAGATTCTTTGCGGTAATCCCTATATGCTCAAAAGAGGAACGTTGATTAATTACTATAATTCCCAGGGGAACTAAAAGAGGGGCGTAAACGAAAACGAAGGTATAAAGGGTTGTATTTAAAAATACAGGCATTGAGAGATTTACCAATCTAAGAATAGGGAGAAGCATTAGAGCCTGATAAATTCTGTATACTTTGAGGTCCTTTATGATTATATCGGAAAGAGATAACGCAATTAAAACTCCGATATGTATCCAGATAGCGATTTCCATTTTATGTGCATAGATAAGGAGTTCGGCCAGACCTATGAATACAACAGGTATTGCAATAAAGAGCCTGATCCTTTCGGCCTCGAATTCTTCCAGATTTATATCTTCAAGCCCTAATTTTTTCCAAACTTTATGCGGATAAAGCTCTTCTGGAGGATGTTCGATCAGTTCTTGCTCTTTTGAAGCCATACGTCGATATATAAGAATAATCAGAAAGGCTGCCCCAATTCCTCCAAAGATGTAAATAATATCGACATATTGTTCGATATGTTGGAAAGGTCCTGAACTTTCATCAGATAAAACAAATTTAGAAAAACCTGGTTCTCCCGCATTGTTGGAAGGTACCAGTTTCAAGACAGGGTCTGTCTGTGAGGATGAGAAATTATTCGAGTCACTACAACATGCAGGAGAAACTACCAGCAAAGCCAGACTCAACACTGAAATAATTATTAGAAGAGCTAGCTTTTTTTGTTTAGTATTAATAAATCTTTTTTTCATTGGAACTCCTTCTTTCACTCAGGGCCAGTTCACCCATATTTGCACAAATCTGCCTGATATTCCACAACACCTTATTGTAAATAATATATAAACTTTTGTGTATAGTTTGTTATTTTAGATTAAAAGTTTTATTCCTTAAACTCTACACCTGGAAAGATCAAATTACATACCCTATCAATGCTGGAGAGGCTGCCTAATTATTACTACCAGTAAGAAATTAACTCCTTTTTATTCAATTTAAAGTTGTTAAATGCTTCCTTTTCAGAATCCTTTGATCCTGAAATTGAATTATCGGACATCATTAAAGGATTAGGTATGCTTCGAGTGTTACGCCGTTTGATTTTTTCAACAGATTTTCTATGGGATCGGCAGATAGGGTGCATTTCTCAAGTTAATTTTCCAGGAACATTTTTTCACCTTTCTTGTAATGTAATGTGGGAAGTGAAAAAAAAGAGGCAAGATACAACTTAAATTATTCAGAGCTTCTGAGAAAGCCTGGAATAAGGTATGGATGCCTGCAGGCTGGATATAAAATCAAGTAGCTCTAATGATCTTGTTTCCATAGTTATTTTCTTGTTATCTTAGATTTATTATATTATGTCCCAACTGCAGGATACTTTTAGAACACACAATTTAATGATAATATTATATTAGTTCTGTTAACTGGGCACTATTTTATTCTCACTGGTTCTCTTTTTATTAACACACAGTTATATTAACTCACTAACTTTATATATAATCAACTAGCTTAGTATATTTATTCAATAACATTATATGACTTATATAATTGTCCCCTATAGTTTCCAAGAAGAGCAATTAAATTTAGACTACTATTCCAAACGAGGGCGTGTTGTATTGATTAGACATCTTTGTTTTACTTTAGGTAACATTGGGACAAATATAAAATTAATATGATATATTAAATATAATTATATTATAATTAGTTCATCGTTTTAAATTATATTCATTATCCGCACGGATCAAAATTCCATGATGCTTAAAATACATTTGTAAAATTTTCTATGTAGCAGATATGGAAGTGGCTTTAAGAAAGGGGTAATAATAATGAGTAATGAGCTGCAGATGGGCAACAGCTCGCAGGACATAACTCAAAAAGAAAATCTGCGTGCTAAAGACACGGTTCCCCCAAATGTAACCGTGATTCTTCCGGTCTATAATGAGGAAGTTTCAGTAGGTAGCGTGGTTTTACAGGCGAAAGAATTAGCTGATAAAGTAATTGTTGTGGACAATGCAAGTTCGGACAATACGGTTAAAGTAGCTGAGCTTGCAGGTGCAAAAGTAATTCGCATATCTGGGCATAGAAATCTGGACTTTCCACTAACAATAGGTATCCAACATGCCTTAGATTCTGATGTTCTCCTGTTTATGGATATCAGTATTTGCCATGACCCCAAATTAATTTCTAAAATGCTTGAGCCTATTCAAAAAGATGATTTCGATATGGTAGTTGGCACCTGTTTTGTTCAATCAAACCGATTACAGGAAAATGTATCTTTTTTGAATGAGACGCAGATAGAAAATAGACCGGTAGGATTTTTTGCTTTTTCTAAACAATGCTTTGAGATCCTAAGTTCCTCTAATATTTACACTTCTTCTGCAAGTGCCATTATTTCTTTTGCTGAAAATAATAATCTGAAAGCAAAGCATCTTGATCTTAAAGAAGAGCACACTTTCAGCCTTTTTAAAAGGTATAAAATTGGAGTTGTAGTACCTGCATATAATGAAGAAGCTTTATTAGGCGAAACAATAATGGGAATTCCTGAATATGTAAGCTGCATTTACATAGTAGATGATTGTAGTTCTGATCGAACTCCTGAGGTGATCAAAAGTCTAAAAGACCCCAGAATAGTTTCCTTGAGGCATGAAGTGAATATGGGAGCTGGAAAATCCGTTGTCGACGGATATAAAATGGCTCTGAAAGACAAAATGGACATAGCTGTTGTCATGGACGGTGATAACCAGATGGATCCATCCCAGATGCCTCGACTTTTAATGCCTATAATAGAGGATAAGGCTGACTACACTAAAGGAAACAGGCTTATCACCAGAAAAGCCAGAGAAGGAATGAGCACCTGGCGGTTCATTGGAAACTCTCTACTTTCACTGCTGACTAAAATTGGAAGCGGTTACTGGGACTTAATGGACCCTCAAAACGGTTATGCTGCTGCATCTCGAAAAGTGCTGGAAACAATCGATCTTGATTCCGTATACACATATTATGGCTACTTAAATGATATACTAATTAAACTCAATGCATACGGCATGAGAGTAACTGACGTTGTAATCCCTGCTCGTTATGGAAATGAAAAATCCTATATAAATTATCGTAAATATATCTTAAAAGTTTCTCCCATGCTCTTCAAGGGATTTATCTGGAGGCTGAAGACCAAATATATACTTTTGAGTTTTCATCCACTAGTGTTTTTTTATTTTGCCAGCATGATACTTGTGCCTTTAGGACTGCTTTTTGATTTCTGGATTTTGGTACAAAAAGTGATGCACGGTTCCATTTCTCCAAACTATCCGCTTTTGGGCGTATTTATTACTTTGATGGGCATGCAGCTATTGCTTTTTGCAATGTTCTTTGATATGCAGTCTGATAAGACAAACTATTCGAAGATAGCTTGAAAATGGGTCGTATCCTTGAGTTATTGACCTCTTTTTAGATATATGTGAATTTTATTATTGTTTGGGAGGGTTGAAATCACTTTTGGAATAGATTTCTCACAATTTTGTTTCTTGAATAAAGATTGTCTTAGTTATGGAATGAAAAATCAAGGGAATATAGGGTGTCTCAAATTTGCTGGAAATTTGAAGTCGAGTTTTTTCGTACTATGAAGAAAATTGATATTTCAATATGGAATTTTCTCCTCAATAACTTTTTGATATTTATGATTTTATAGAAAAATTGACACACTGCCCTGGCACAAAAGTCAAGTTAATTTTCCTACCTATATCAATTTAATTAAAACTTTTCCAATTAATGAAAAAAATTTTTAAATGGTGATTATGTTATTATTAATATAGACCCTATTAATATAGACCCCTTGAAAAATGAGTAGTTTTTTAAGGGATATTAAATCTTATTTGCCCAATTAAATATAGTGTCAGCCCTCCCCCTTTAAGGTACATTCATTAAAGGATCTATTTGCTGTTTAAAGGATATAAGTACTTTAATTGGTAAATTAAACGTCGATTTTTCCTTACTTTTAACATTGAATTTTGTATGGATGAAAATGACATCAGATGCCTTATTCATAAATAAACATAAATTGTAAAAGAATAAAGTATTTATCTCGCTCTCTTCTTGATTTAAAAGAGTATTATAGATTATTTATCTAAAAAATTGATTTTTAGAATGTACCTTAATTGGGGAAACTCTAAATGCATACCTATTATCCAAAATAAGCATTGTATACCCTTAGTTTTAGTACTTATTTGGAAGGACCCTATATTAATATGTATTTACCACAAATAAAAATTTTGTAAGGTAAGTAGTTCATATAACATTGATTTTCAATTAAGTCTATAAAAACAAAAATCAAGAAGAGTTATATGTTAAAGTGCTCTTGCTGCCGAATATAGGATATATGATTCATCTAACTGAGTATTGTTTTATTTGCAATACTTTTCATTTTATTAACACAAAATTATATTAACTCACTAACTTTATATATAATCAACTAGTTTAGCATGAAAGTACGGAACAAAACTGGCTTCCAATGCTCCTTTTGATTTTCTGCTCCTTATCAAATTTAAGCCTTGTATGGCAATTCACTGATCAGTTTAGCGATGGTTTGAAAAACCATAGTTAGGACAACCTTACTACCCAGGGTAATGACGAGATCAATAGTCAAAAAAGGGTAAAGTAGAGTACTTTCATTTGTTTGTGCCTGTTATTCGAAGAATATCATGTGTGTTTAGTATATTTATTAAATAAGATTATATGATTGATATAATCGTTTCCTATAGTTTTCAAGCAGAGTAATTAAATTTATACTTCTCTGCCAACCCAAACGAGAGCATACCATATTGATTAGACGTCTTTGCTCGACTTTAAGTAGTAGTGGGCTAAATATCAAATTATTATAAAGTATTCAATATATTTATTTGATAGTCAGCATATCCTTTAAATTATATATAATTAATTATGAAAATGTATTTGAATAATATTTATTATCCACACGGATCAAAATTCCATGATGTCTATAATACATTTGTAAAATCTTCTTGCCTAAAAGATATGAAAGTGGCTTTAAGAAAGGGGTAATAATGAATGAGTAATGAGCTGAAGATGGGAAACAGCTCGCAGGATATAACTCAAAACGAAAATCTGCGTGCCAAAGACACGGTCCCCCCAAATATAACCGTGATTCTTCCAGCCTATAATGAAGAACTCTCTATAGGAAGCGTTGTCCTACGGACGAAAAAGTATGCTTGCAGAGTTATTGTTGTAGATGATGCAAGTTCGGACCATACAGTTGATGTTGCCGAAATGGCAGGGGCAGAAGTAGTCCGAAACCCAATAACCAGGAAAAATGAAATTTCCCTGAAAAAAGGAATTGAGGCAGCATTGGATTCTGATATTATAGTAATGATGAATCTTGGAGTTTGCCATGACCCAAGCCTGATCCCCAGGATGATTGCCCCTATAAAGGATGGAAATTGTGAACTCTCAGTAGGTGTCTGTTTTTCCAAGCTACAGAGGTCTTCGGAAAATGTGCTTTTACTCAATAACAGAAGTACAGAATCAAAACCCATTGGTTATCTTGCTTTCTCAAAAAATTGCCTCTCAAAAATAGACGTTTCTCAGATTTCCCTTTTCTCTATGCGCCCTCTCATAAGTAACGCTGAAAGATCCGGAGTAAAAGTACTGCATATCGATATTCAGGAAGAACACGAAGCTTCCCTTTTCAGGGCTTATAAGATCGGAGTTGTGGTACCTGCCTATAATGAGGAACGCCTTATCCAGGAAACGATTGACGGAATTCCGGCTTACGTTGATAAAATCTACGTCATTAACGACGGAAGCAAAGACCACACTGCCGAAATCATTGATAGTATGACTGATCCCCGTGTGGTCCCAATTCATCATAAAACCAACAAAGGCGTAGGAGCAGCCATCATAAATGGCTATAAACGTGCCCTTGCCGATGAAATGGACCTAGTTGCAGTCATGGCAGGGGACAACCAGATGGACCCTTATCAGCTCCCCAAACTCATCATGCCTATTATTGAAGGTAAAGCTGACTATACAAAAGGGAACCGCCTCCTTTCCAAGGAAATGCGGCAGGGAATGTCTCCCTGGCGATCCTTTGGAAACGGTATGCTGTCCATGATAACTAAAATTGGCAGCGGATACTGGAATATTGCCGACCCACAGAACGGATATACCGTAATCTCAAGGTATGCCCTAGAAACCATCGACCTTGATTCAATTTATACTTATTACGGCTACTGCAACGATATACTGCTCAAAATGAATGCCTATGGCATGAGAGTAGTCGACGTGACAATGCCAGCCCGTTATGGTAGCGAAAAATCAAAAATCAAGTATGGGAAGTACATTCGCAAAGTAGCTCCCATGATTTTCAGGGGCTTCTTATGGCGTCTGAAGATGAAGTACATAGTACTGGATTTTCACCCCCTTGTGCTATTTTACTTTGCGAGCATGATACTTGTCCCGCTTGGTTTAATTTTTGGATTCTGGATCGTCCTGGAAAAGCTGTTTTTCCACGGACCAGTTTCCCAAAACTATCCCCTGCTGTTTGTATTCATTTTCCTGGTAGGCATGCAGTTTCTTCTTTTTGCAATGGTTTTCGATATGCAGGCGAATAAGACGAACTATTCTAAGACGGCGTGAAATTTAATTTTTGAGGTCAAGATATGAATAAATCTATGATGAAAAATGGACAGAGATCCCACTATTACTCTGAAAAAATAAACTATTCGTCGATGCTAAATCTCTTCCCCCGGTGATTTACATGTTCAATTTGAAGGAATTAGACTTCACAATTCCCGAATTCTGGGATCTATCCAGTTCGCTGGCCAGGAACTATAAACCAATCACAATGGCCGAATACTTTAGTTCCGAACACCTGCCGAAAAGATTTGCCCTAATTCGCCACGATGTAGATCGGATGCCTGGCAACTCCCTTGCAACCGCTAAAATAGAATCTGAACTCGGAATAAAAGCTACCTATTATTTCCGTGCTACAAAAAACGTCTTTATCCCCAAAATTATAAAGGAAATTTCAGACCTGGGCCATGAAATCGGGTACCATTATGAAGTTCTGAGCGACGCTGCAGGGGACTACTCAAAAGCCATAAAACTCTTTGAACATCACCTCTTAGAATTCCGCAAGATCTGCGACATCAAGACGATTTCCATGCACGGCCGTCCTCTTTCCAAATTTGATAACCGGGACCTCTGGAAAGTCCACGATTTCCGCAAATTTGGCATCCTTGGCGAAGCCTACCTCTCTGCAGGTCATGAACTTAATTACCTCTCAGATACAGGCAGGAGCTGGGGCACAAAAAACTGCTTGAGAGACTTCATTCCCGGAAAAATCGAGAATTTCTCTGTTGATACTACTTCCGAACTTATTGATCTGGTCGAAAGCAAAGAGTTAGACAATTTGTATCTCCTGAGCCATCCAGAAAGGTGGTCCAGTTCAGTGATCGACTGGGGACTTTATTTCGGCATGGATTTTGCAGTTAATTTTGTTAAAAAAGGGTTAATGGCGGTAAGGAAATGAGTTCTGTCACTGTTGATATTAATTACAAAAAAGAAATGGGTTTCTTGCTTAATTTTTTGAAAAAGTAGTTAAAGATGGTAAGAAAATGAGTCTCGTTACTAATGAAATAAATAATGAAAAGTGGGATGAATTTGTATTTAACCATCCCAATGGAAATATTTTTCAGACAACGTCAATTTACAATGTATATAAATCAACTAAAAATTATATACCTATTAGAATTTGTTCGATTGACAAGGCCACTGGTGAAATCAATGGCATAATACAAGGAGTAATAATTAATGAACTAGATAATGTTTTAGGAAGCGATTTGTTAAGTTCATTTTCTACACATTCTATTGTCCATAGTGGACCTCTAGTCTCAAACAATTCTCCTGAGATCTTGTCAAAATTAATAATTGAATATGATAAAGTTGCTGAGAAAAAATCTCTGTACAATGAGATATGGAGCCTCTTTGAGAGGAGATCTTCGTTGGACAACCTTAATAATTATGTCTATGAGGATCATCTTAATTTCTTGATCAACTTGGATCAATCGGAAAAAGAGTTATGGAAGCATATTCATAAAGCACGTAAAAAAAATATTAATAGAGCGACTAAAAGTGGAGTAACAGTTGAAGAAGTAACTAATAAAAATATGATCCCCATTTTTTATAAACTGCTGGAAGAAACATATAATAATGTAAAAATTCCACTCGCAGATATTACACTTTTTGAATCGGCATTTGAACAACTAGTGCCTAAAAATATGGCAAAATTCTTTATTGCAAAACACGAAGACCAATATATTGGAGCAAGGGTTGTTTTGGCTTACAAGAACTTTGTTCACGATTGGTACGCTGGGGCTTCAAATAACTCTCTGTCCCTTTATCCTAACGATTTTCTTGTATGGCATATTTTGAAATGGGGTATTGAAAATAACTATAAAATATTCGATTTCGGTGGTGCAGGAAAACCAGATGTAGAATATGGGCCTAGAGAATTTAAAAGAAGGTTTGGGGGCGAATTGGTAAATTATGGAAGATATCGATTAACTTATTCACCTCTAAAAATGAAAGTTACAAATCTTGGGTTTAAGGTTTATCAAAAATTTGCTTAACTAACTAAGCTTGCTCAACTCATTAATTATTAAGAGAAAAATATGAATTTCCTTGTAAAATTCATTAGAAGAACTTGTAGAGCATTGGCTAAAATTGTATTTCCAAGCTCACTAAGGGTATTTTTCCTTCGGTTAGCAGGTGCTAATATTGGTAGAGATGTGGCTATCAATGAAGGTTTTACACTTGCTTGTAATGTAGGTCATGAGAACTATTTGTTAATCGAAGATAGAGTTGCAGTAGGTCCTGAAACTATATTCATATTGACATCTGATCCTAACTATTCAAGACTAAACGATTTCAAACATATTTACCCTTTTATAAATGTTGAAGGGCAGATACATCTAAAACACGATTCTTGGATTGGAGCTGGTGCGATCATTCTACCGAACGTTACAGTTGGTGAATTTTCAGTTATCGGGGCTGGTTCTGTTGTCACAAAAGATGTCCCACCCTACACAGTAGTTGCAGGTGTACCCGCAAAAAATATTAAATATCTTGATAAAAACGTTAGGAGGATTTAATATCAAATTATTGATTAGTGTTGGACACCCCGCTCACGTTCATTTCTTTAAAAATTTGATATGGAATCTCGAAAAGAAGGGACATATTGTCAAAATTGTTGCAAGAGACAAAGATGTCGTTCTGAAACTTTTGGATAGTTACGGCTTTAATTATGAAGTCATAAGTTCTAAAGGTAATAACCTCATAGATCTCGGTATTGAATTATTAAAAAGGCACTTTAAATTATTTAAAATAGTGAGAGACTTCAAACCAAATTTAATTTTTTCTGGTTTTGACCCATCTGTGGCCCAAGTAGGAAGGATTCTGCATGTACCTACAATAGTTTTTGCCGATAATAGACCCGATGTTACCAAGTTTCCTCCGATTGGTCCTATGGTCATTCCGTTTGTTGACACTGTTCTAACATTAAGCACGGTTGAATATGATTTTGGATCTAAAGGAATTAAAATGGATGGATATAAAGAACTTGCATATCTTCATCCAAATATCTTTAAACCTGATCCAATGGTAATTCAAGAAGCTGGCCTATCAAAAGACGAAGAATTTGCTCTGGTAAGGTTTGTAGGACTTGGAGCTTATCATGATATTGGAGGTTCAGGTTTCGATTTTGATACAAAAATGGAGCTAATTCAAGAAATTGGGGCACAAGTCCCTGTCTTTATTTCTTCAGAATCAAAATTACCTGAACAATTAGAAAAATATAAACTTCCCGTCTCTCCTGAAAAAATTCATGATCTGATATACTATTCTAAGTTGTTAATTTGTGATTCCCAAACTATGGCAACCGAAGCTGCTGTTCTGGGAACACCTGCTATAAGGTGTAATTCTTTTGTAGGAACTAAGGATATGGAAAATTTTAAAGAACTTGAGCAAAAATATGGTCTAATTTTTAATTATAATGATCCTGAAAAAGCAATTAATAAAGCACTTGAACTTTTAACAGTTCCAAATCTCAAAGATGAATGGAGTATAAAAAGAAAACAAATGCTGCAAGATAAGATTGATGTAACCGCTTTCATGACTTGGCTTGTTGAAAATTATCTAGATAGAGTACATAATATGAAACTGGATCCAACTATCCAACGTCAGTTCAGGTCGGTGGTTGAGTGAAAATAGCAAGTGTTGTGGGAGTCAGACCTCAGTTTGTAAAAGCTTCTGCAGTTTCAAGAGAATTGAGAAAAAAACATGATGAGATTCTAATTCACACTGGACAGCATTATGATTACCAGATGAATAAGGTTTTTTTTGAGGAGCTTAACATTCCTGAGCCTGACTATCATCTTGATATTGGTTCTGGATCTCACGGGTACCAAACAGGAGAGATGCTAAAGAAGATTGAAGAAGTTTTAATCAAAGAAAGGCCTGATCTTGTCCTTACCTACGGGGATACCAATTCAACACTTGCAGGAGCTCTTGCCGCATCAAAACTACATATTAAAACTGCGCATGTCGAGTCTGGTCTTCGAAGCTTCGACAGGTCAATGCCAGAAGAGATTAACAGAATTCTGACGGATCACTGCTCTGACATATTATTCTGCCCCACTGAAAATGCTGTTGAAAATTTAAAAAAAGAAGGCATAACAGAAAATGTTTATTTAACAGGCGATGTAATGGTTGATTCTCTCCTGTATAACAGGGAAATTGCAGAAAAAAAATCGAATATTCTCTCAGAACTTGGCTTGAAAAGTAAAGGGTATATTGTGGCTACTGTTCACAGAGCAGGGAATACTGATGATGAACAGAAGATGAAGAATATTGTAGATGCTTTTTCTGAGCTAAATCAAATGATTGTATTTCCGTTACACCCAAGGACTGAAAAATTTTTGAGATTGTATGGACTCTATGAAAAGTTAAAGTACTCTGTTATTTTAACACAGCCTCTGGGCTTCTTTGAATTTATACATTTAATGAGTCATGCAAAGATAGTGCTCACAGATTCCGGGGGTATTCAAAAAGAAGCCTATGTACTTAAGGTTCCTTGTATTACATTGAGAGAAAATACTGAATGGGTTGAGACTATTGAAGATGGATGGAATGTGCTGGTTGGAACTAATAAAAGCAAAATTATTGAAATGGTTCGTCATTTCAACTCATCTTTGAATACTCATAGTAATAGATTTGGAAATGGAAATGCAAGTCGAATCATTGCTTCTAAACTGGAGGAGCTAAGTTGTTAATGGACGAAGATTCGAGAATTTGGGATCTCTTTTCTAGAAAAGAAGAATACTCCCCAAAAAAACTGGACAACCACGATCGTTTTACTTATGAGTTCAGTGGCTTTAAAGACATCTTGATACCGCATGTTTCTAATTACTTAATAAAAAATGGTTTAAGTATCCAATTTCCAGATAATAAAAAGTTTGCTGTTTGTTTAACCCATGACATTGATAATATCTATCCACCATGGAAACACCTTCTTTTATCATCCGTTTACTGCATTAAAGATTTAAATGCTTCCGGATTAAAGTCTCAAATGCTGTGGAAATTTAAAGGTAAAAAATATTCACCTTATTTAAATTTTAAAAAAATCATGAAACTGGAACGTAATTTCGGTGCAAAGTCTTCTTTTTATTTTATTACAGCTGAGAAGGACGTTAATCGATTTCGATACAATATTGAGGAAATTAACTCTGAACTAGGAAATATTGTTGATAGCGGTTGGGAAGTTGGACTGCATGGCGGGTATTATGCATATAATGATCTGTATGAAGTTATAAAAGAGAAAAAAAAGTTAGAAAAAGTTTTAGGGAAAGAAGTTATTGGTTATCGAAATCATTATTTAAGGTTCAAAGTCCCTGATTCGTGGGATATTTTGTCAAAAGCTGGATTTAAATATGATACTACTTTAGGATACAATGATATGATAGGGTTTAGAAATGGGATGTGCCATCCTTTTAAGCCAATAAACCTGAAAGATTCCAAGGAAATTGATATTTTAGAAATTCCTTTAATTATTATGGACGGTTCGCTGTTTTCTTTGGTAAATTCATTAGAGGAAGCATGGAGTTATGTTAAAAAACTTATTGACACTGTTGAAAGTACTAACGGTGTAATCACATTTTTATGGCATAATCATGTATTTAGTTGTTCTTTTAGAAAAGAATGGGAAATGCTGTATAACAAGATTCTATCTTACTGCTATATGAAGAATGCCTGGATGACAAGCGGTGAAGAGATCTATAGATGGTGGGAAAGTGGACATTAAAAAACTTGATGCTAGTGACTTCAATTCATATGACGAATTAGTAGATGAATCTCTTGAAGGATCTATTTTTCATAAAACTTGGTGGTTAAATATTTTCAGAGAGTATTATGGAAGTTCATATAACGTAGATTTTTATGGTATATTTGAAAATAATAGGTTAATTGCTGGTATGCCCGTGCCAATTAATCATAAATATGGAATGAGATTTATACACAACCCTAGATTAACACCGTACTCAGGACCTTTTTTTGCTAAGATAGATATGAAAAAACCCAGTAAGATTTCGCATAAGAAGGAAATAAATGCTCTTTTTGCAGAAACTCTGAAGAGAAACGGTCTCGTATTACACTACTCTTTTTATCATAATAATACTGATTTACAGCCATACATATGGAATGGGTTTGATGTTGAAGTTTTTTATACTTATATTTTGGAAATCTCTGAATTAAATAACGTGTGGCAAAATATGGATAGAAAAAGGAGAAATGATATCAATAAATTCTCCAAACAGAATTACGATATTAAATATGGTTCTATTTCCCATTTTATTGAGTTGAATAGAAATTCGATGAACAGACAATCTCATGAAATATATAATGAAAAAATATGGACTACTATTTTCAATGAATGCAAAAAAAATAACTGTTGTGAAGTGTTTAGTGTACTAATAGATAATGAACCAATTTCATCCCTGTTCTTAGTTTGGGACAACAAAATGGCTTATTATATTGGAGGAGGTATAAGTAATAATTCCCAAGGAGCGATGTCTTTTTTGATATGGGAAGCAATTAAATATACAAAAGAAAAATTAAAGTTATACAACTTTGATTTTGAAGGATCTAGTGTTCAAAGCATAGAATTATTCTTTAGGAAATTTGGAGGAAATATAACTCCAATGCTCACAATTCGAGATAATTCTATAAAGGAGTTTATTATACGTAAAGCATATTCATATATTAAATAAACGTGATTTTTGTAAGTCAATTTTATATTTACTATATATTATATATTTTATAAGGAGTTGTTTGGACATTAAATCTAAAAATCTATTAGTTATCTCTCATTCTTACAATGATTTTCAAAAGGATACTACTATAACTCTATCAAAGTACTTCAATAATGTTTCGGTTTTGGTAAGATATAATCCAATTGCAAACATCTCTAAATACATAGATCTTCCTCAGTTAAAACAATTTAATTTAAGTACCAAAATAGATACTAAGAATAATCCATCAAACATTAGTGTTTATCCTACTCCCGTTATATATACTGTTTCAGATTCGCAGTACAAAAACCTCGGTCAAAAACATTTTAAAGCTGTTGAATCAGCAATAAATAAGAATAATATTCAGTTTGATATAATTCATTCGCACTTTACGTGGTCATCTGGATACGTTGGTGCAAAGCTAAAAGAAAAATATAATGTACCTTTTGTAGTAACTGCACATGGGTATGATATCTATGATCTACCTTTTAGAGATGCGAAATGGAAACAGAATATAGAATACGTACTTAACACCGCGGATTATATATTTACCGTGAGCAACAGTAATTTAAAATGTATAAAAAGACTTAATGTAAAAACTCCTGTTAAAGTTTTGCCAAATGGGTATAGAAGTGAATTATTTTACCCAAGAAGTTCAAATGAGTGTAGGAAAAAACTAAGTTTACCTCTTGATAAAATGATAATCCTAACGGTGGGAAATTTGGTGGAAATCAAAGGTCATAGATATCTCATCGAGGCTATGTGTGAAGTTGTAAAGCATAGAAAGGATGTTCTATGTATAATAGTCGGTGATGGTAAATTAAAAAATAAGTTAGAAAAGCAAATTAATAAATTAGGATTAAAAGATTATTTCATACTTGCAGGTGGAAAGCCACATGATGAAATTCCAATTTGGATAAATTCATGTGATTTTTTTGTTCTGCCAAGTTTGAAAGAAGGTAATCCAACAGTCATGTTTGAGTGTTTGGGTTGTGGGAAGCCTTTCATTGGAACAAAAGTAGGTGGTGTTCCTGAAATTATCGTATCTGATGACTATGGTCTTCTTGTTGAACCTAGAAATTCAATAGATTTAGCTGAAAAAATTGATTTGGCATTGAAGAATAAGTGGAACTCCAAGAAAATAAGAGAATACGGTACAACATTTACTTGGGATAAAGTTTCTCGTGCTATATATACTATTTATTTTAAAACTTTAAAAGTGTGATTTTTATGCCATATAACAAAAAACTAGTGTATATATCCTTTACAATCTGTATTATTTATTCTCTAATTGTATTTAATGGAGCCATCGATGACTTTTCACCAAAGCATATTACAGCGATTGAACAAATCTCTCAGAGATCACATTTAGATCAAAATGATCCCATGATTAACCAGATACCTGGTTATTTTGCTTTAGGTGTTGTTATAAAATTAATATCTAATATTTCTTCAATAGGATTTCTAACATATCCACTTCAGTTATTGCCTCTTTTGACTGCATTCTATATATTTGTTTCAAAGATATCTAATTCTCCAATTTTTTCGTGCGCTGCTACATTTTTGTATATATGTGCTGGAACAACAGGAACAAGCAAAATATTTTTTTGGCCACATGGGATAGGAGCTATCCTCTATTATGTGGCTCTTTTTTTGATATCTTCTGTGATAGTGAATCCGGCTCATAGAAAATCAGAATTTATTTTACTATTTATTATTTGTGGCTGTTCTTTGGTATTTTTATCTTATAATTTATACTCAGAGTTAGTTATTTTTATAGTATTCCTTATGCTAAATAGGTCAATTTTTCAAAACAAAAAGGTCAAATACGATTTCAAAGTCTCTAAATCTATTTTAAGTTGCTTTATTATATTCATTGTTACTCAATTTGGGTTATCTAAATTTGTATACGATACTTTCATTCCAACGTTAAAAGCATCATCAGATTTAGATGTTTCTGCATTTGATAAATTTATTTTATCTTATATTCATACTAAGCCTAATCCTGAAATATCTGTTATTTCCGAACTATTACTGCACTTCCCTCTAATCATTTCTATTATTTCTGCGTTAAAATATCTAATTATTTGTATATTTATTATTCTTTTTGTCTTGTTATGTAGTAAAAAGATTCACAAAAAAGTGGATTTATCTACATTAGATTTGTTTATAATGTCCATTTTAATGTCTGAATTTATATATTTCCTTATTCGAACTTACATTGGTGCAATATCCGTCACATCTATATTCTTACCAGGAATGCTTTGCATTATTTGGTTATACCAATATGCTAGTAAATTCCAAAAATATGCTACTTTTGCGATCCTTGTATTACTTATATTAACTCCTGCTTATACGTATTTTATTGAAACTCATGATTTAAGAAATCAACAAGTATATGAAGACAAGTATTTAATGACTTCTTCTAAATGGTACTTTGAAAATAAAGGAGACAATATTGGTGTTTCTGATGAAATGTCAAGAAACTTGATGTCTATGTTTATTTTTGAAAAATATCATTACCCATGTGAAATCAAAATACTCTCACATCAAGATGCTGGATTTTTAGTACAAAAACTGAACTCAAAAGATCCTCAAAAGTATTACTTAATAAATTATCAATTAAGATGCATGAGTCTCCAAAATTGGGTAATTATTAAAACATGGAGGTTTTTTGAAAATTCAATAAACTCTAATAAGCACATTTGTAAAATATATGACCTTGGTTCTATATCAATATATTATTAATGAGTTTATGACTTTGTCAAAGTCAGGTTGTAAAGAAAGAGGAACCTGACATTACGTGAAGACATAGAATCCTCAAGTTCACATTCCGGACCCCAGCTCCAAATTAATAGGACAAAAATGTGATGTTGATGTTCAATAAATCAGAAATTTTGAACGAGGGTTCAGAGTGCGAAATTAGAGATACTTTCATGCCAAACGCACATGATATTCTTCGAATAATAGGCACAAATAAATGAAAGTACTTTTCACCTTACCATTTTTGACTATCGATCTCGTCATTACCTTGGATAGTAATGTTGTCCTAATTTTGATTTTTCAAACCATCGCTAAACTAATCAGTGAATTGACATACAAGGCTTAAATTTGATAAGGAGCAGAAAAATCAAAAGGAGCATTGGGAGCCAGTTTTGTTTCGTACTTTCATGCTAAACGTACATGATATTCTTCGAATAACAGGCACAAAGAAATGAAAGTACCCTACTTTACCCTTTTTTGACTATCGATCTCGTCATTACCTTGGATAGTAATGTTATCCTAATTTTGATTTTTCAAACCATCGCTAAACTAATCAGTGAATTGCCATAGAAGGCTTAAATTTGATAAGGAGCAGAAAAATCAAAAGGAGCATTGAGGGCCAGTTTTGTTTCGTACTTTCATGCTAAATCAGTAATCTAATGACAATAACAATGAATTAGTACTACCTTATATATCTCCGGAGAAAATACAAATTTATCAGAAAAGTGGATATTAACGAGAAAGATGTGGCACTTGCAGCACCTATAAGTCCAAATTTTGGGATAAATAATAAGTTTAAGATCGTGTTTAATATCGCACAAAGTCCATTTAGCTTAAACGATAAATTTACTTTTCCAATACATGCAAATATTGCACCGACAGACATCCATGGTGCATACATCAGATACCCAATTGATAATACTAACATTGGTACATAAGCAGGTGCAAATTCTTCTGAGAACAATATTGTAATAATATATTTTCCAAATATGGTTAAGAAGATCAAAAATATGACCTCTACAAAAAAAATGTTCAACATTGTATTTTTAACTAACGCTTTGATGTTTGAATACTCTTTATTCCCATAATATGTTGCCATTGCTGGAGTTGTTACTGCTTGGACGGCACTTGGAAGTAATGTTATACCCTGCATTATAATTACTGCTGTGGCATAGTAGCCTACATCGATTTCATTCATGAAGCGACCTATAAGTAAGCTATCAATTTGCGTGTTAATAAGTCCAATCGAGTTTGCAAGTACGACATAAAATCCAAACCATGTAATTTCTTTCAGGACACTGCTTAATATTACTCTGGGAGGTAAAAAAAACGATTTTCTAACAAATAAAAGTGAGAAAACTCCAATTATTACTGTTGGAACCACAAAACCAATAACTGCTCCTGTAACTCCCATTTTTAAAAACAGTACAAAGAAAATTGATGTTAAAAAGACGAATGTATTTTGGAGAATGTTTACGATTGCAAACTGGTTCATTTTTCGAAATCCGTTCAACGTACCTATTGTGACTTTTTGAATGGCTATAAAAGGAAAACAGGCTGCTGTTATTTTTAATAAGGTTACCATTTCAGGAATGTGAAAGAAATTTGTAGATATAAACTCGGAAAATGAATATAATAATATACCCATTATTGAGCCACTAGCTATAGAACCTATAACTCCAGAAGAAATATACTCTTTTGTTTTAGATATATTACTTTTATGTTCTGCAATATAGTTTGTTAACGCAGCCCCTAAGCCAAAAGCAGCGAATTGCATACCAAATAGATAAATTGTAAATACCAGTGTATAAGTTCCAAGCCCCTTTGGGCCTAATTCTTTACCAAGTACTATTCTTAGCAAAAGGTGAGCAAGAGATGATATTGCAAGGCTTAAAAATGACCATTGTATATCTCTTACTGTTTTATTGGACCTATAATTTAGCATATATTGCCTTGCATATACTAATTTATTAACGAAAAACATATTTTCCTGCCTTTAAAGGTGTAAAATCAAGCAGATGAAATTTATGAAATTTACAGCTTTCAAAAACTTACTATCAAACTGTATTATAAATTAAATTGTGCACCAATTTTTCATTTCAAAATAACTAAAGTATTATTTTTCGTGTGATGCCAAGAGACTATCTGCAATCCCAAACCTGACAAAAATTTTCCCATTTGGTTTCAGGTCTATGTCTAAATTAAGCAGATCTGCGATCAGAACACAAGCCATCATAGCAAATGCAATAAAATAATAGTAAATGTCACGCAGACTCATTTTAGCCTACATTCCTACAAAAACCCCTGTTCGATTCCTCTCTATTATATCGTGATTTTTGTTACTTAGATAGCTACCGTCTAAATTTTTTACCCATAGTTATCTTACCCAATTTATTAAATCGTAGAAGTGTGAAGTTTTTAATCTTTTTTTGCATATCTTTGTAGCAAATTTAAAGATTTCAGTAGCACTTAATTATTTTTTAACTTTATATATATGTCGATTCAGTTTGAACTCTCAATTTAGAAAGACAAATTTGTTGAAAGATATCTCAGTAAAATGGTTAAACTTGTTTGCCGCCCGAAGCTGCTTGACCAATCCTTGTGTTGTTCTTCCAGTTTGTTTTCATTTTTCAGATATTGTCACAGGTGGCTTAAGTTTCTGAATATTTTGGAAATCCACCTTCAAATAAGAATTTCGTCGGTAAAATATAATAAAAAATGCAATAAACCTTGCATGATAAATTTTTTGGGATCTCAAAGAGACTTTTTATTATATTCTGTTTTTTTGTTGATTGTAATCAATTGGCAGTGGAATCAATGTTAAGTTTTGCCGATTCCCAGAAGATATTAAAATGTCTCGTATTTTGGGCGGATTACCAGTTCGTAGTCAGTTGCATGTTCTGTCATGGAAAAACACAGTTTTCTTTTTTACGAATTTTATTCTATTAGCTTCCTCATTAATATGCAATCAAAATCTTTCACTCTATTTGATCTTGATACCATTCATAAGTTTCTTTAATTCCATTTTCAAGTGAAATTTTAGCTTTCCATCCCAGCCCATTCAACCTCGAAACATCCATTAACTTCCTGGGAGTCCCATCAGGCTTTGAAATATCATAATTAATCTTCCCTTCAAATCCCACAACATTTTTTATTAATTCCACAAGTTCACTGATTGTAATATCCTCTCCAACCCCTATATTTACAAACTCTCCTACCTCAGAAAAATCATAGTTCTCCATCAAAAACACACATGCATCAGCCATATCATCCACATGCATGAACTCCCTGAGAGGCTTGCCTGTACCCCACACAACAACTTCAGATTTGTTATTCACCTTCGCTTCATGAAACTTCCTTATCAATGCAGGCATCACATGCGAAGTTTCAAGATCAAAATTATCATTAGGTCCATAGAGATTTGTGGGCATCACAGAAATGAAATTTGTCCCATACTGCTGGTTGTAATGTTTGCAGAGTCTGATGCCTGCAATCTTAGATATTGCATAGGCTTCATTTGTCTCTTCAAGTGAGCCAGTCAATAGATATTCTTCTTTAAGAGGCTGAGGAGCGAGTTTTGGGTAAATACAGGAAGAGCCAAGGAAAAGAAGCTTTTTCACTCCAGATTTGTAGGCAGCGTGGATAATATTTGATTCAATCATCAGGTTTTCGTAGATGAATTCAGCAGGATAGGTGCTGTTGGCAAGGATTCCACCTACTTTTGCTGCGGCTAAGAAGACATATTCAGGCTTTTCCTGTTCGAAGAATTCATTTACAGCTTGCTGGTTGGTAAGATCTAATTCTTTATGGGTACGGAAAATAAGGTTGGTGTAGCCTTTTGATTCAAGTTTTCTTTTAAGGGCTGAACCTACAAGGCCCCTATGTCCGGCTACGTAAATTTTTGATTCTTTTTCCATTTGATCGCCTTTATTTAAAAAAAACTTTACCTGTTGAGGTACTGTTCTGAAATTTACAAACTCCTGATATCTAATTCCGATTTTATTGAATCTTCCTCAGTTTCCTGACTGGAAGCTAATTTCTCTGCAGGGTAACTTTTCAGGACTTCTTCTTCATCGGACTTTACCATCATCCTTACCAGTTCTTCCAGTCTGACTTTTGGTTCCCAGCCAAGTTTTCTTCTGGCTTTTGATGAATCGCCAATCAAAAGTTCTACTTCAGTGGGTCTATAATACTCAGGGTCTACTTCAACTAAAATTTTATTTGTAATGGCATCGATTCCAACTTCTTCTTCTCCTTTTCCCTGCCAGATTATATCGATTCCGAGTTCTTTGAATGCCAGTTTAGTAAATTCCCGGACTGAGTGAGTTTCTCCTGTTGCTATAACGTAGTCGTCGGGTTTTTCTTGCTGGAGCATCAGCCACATGGCTTCTACATAGTCTTTTGCAAAGCCCCAATCTCTTTTTGAATCAAGGTTTCCGAGGTAAAGCCTATCCTGCATGCCGTATTTTATCTTTGTAGCCGCCATTGTGATTTTTCTTGTCACAAAAGTTTCGCCACGAATTGGAGATTCATGGTTAAACAAAATGCCATTACATGCAAAAATATCATAGGCTTCCCGATAGTTGACCGTAATCCAGTATGCGTACAGTTTGGCTGCTGCATACGGGCTTCTTGGGTAAAAAGGAGTGGTTTCTTTTTGGGGGATCTCCTGGACTTTTCCGTAGAGTTCACTGGTAGAAGCCTGGTAAAATTTTGTTTTATTTTCAAGGCCCAGAATGCGGATAGCCTCCAGTAGCCTGAGAGTTCCTGTGGCGTCAGAATTGGCTGTATATTCTGGAGTTTCGAAAGAAACCTGAACGTGACTCTGGGCTGCAAGATTGTATATTTCATCAGGCTGAACTTCCTGAATTATGCGGATCAGATTGGTAGAATCTGTCAAATCCCCATAATGCATGAAAAAATTTACGTTTCTCTCATGGGGATCTTTGTAAAGATGATCAATTCTTGCCGTGTTAAAAGAAGAAGACCTCCGTTTTAGACCATGCACGATGTATCCTTTTTCAAGTAAAAATTCGGCAAGATAAGCGCCATCCTGACCTGTAATTCCAGTTATTAATGCAACTTTGGACAAGCTATTTTCCCCTACTTCGTTAAAAATTATAATGATTAATTTATTAAATATCTGAGCTCATGCCGGAAATAAGTTCACTCATCATAATTTAATATTGTCTGCATTGGAAAATCCATTTTCCCTCTTAATTTTAAATAAATTACATTTATTAATTATTTAAATACATTGGTTTGCATTTATTACTTCTGTTTCTAGCTTTTTCTGACTACCTGTTCTTAATTTTTAGTTGTAGTTTTATAAATAATATTTCAATATAATTGTTTAGATAAGTCCCATTAAAAACAAAAACTTTTCTGAAATTTTGCTGAGAAGTTGTATTTTAAATGTAAATTATAAGACTATGTTTTAGTAAGACTACGTTTTAGAAAATGAGAGAACTTTCAGGAGATTTGATACTTATTATTTATGATATGAGTTTCTAAAGTGCTGTCTGTATATATCTTAGCAGTAGTAGTTCAGACAGCATTGTTCAGGTTTCTTTAGATAGAGCAAATAGGGTTAGTTTTCGTTCACACTAAATTGTATAAAAATTCTTTTTAATATATAGAAGTTCACCAATTTGACTAAATTTCAAATGCCTTTTATTCATCAAGATTTAACACTTTGACGATCAAAACAAGAAGTAAGCTTTTATGAGGAGCGGAACCCTCAAAATGGGCTTTGCAGCAAAATTATCGATACCCAGTAAAGAGTGAAAATATGCTTACTGCCATAAGTTATGGGTTAGGAGTCAATCTGGGAATCATAGAACAGAGATAATTTATAGCCTAAAATAACTAATTATTCTTTCTTTGGCTTAAAGAAACTATCTGAAGACCCAAACCTGACACAAATTTTCCCATTAGGCTTCTGGTCTATGTCCAGATCAAGCACATCTACGATCAGAACACCCGCCATCATAGCAAATGCAATAGAATAGTAGTAAATATCACGCAGCTCCATTTTTGCCTACCTCCTTACAAAACCCCCTGTTCGATTTTTCTCTATTTATATCGTCACTGTTTCTACTTTGATAGTAACCCTCTGAATTTTTTGTTTATAGTTATCTTACATAAGTTATTAAATCGTAGAAGTGCAGAGTTTTAATCTTTTTTGTAAATCTTTGTAGCAAATTTAAAGATCTCAGTAGCAAATTTAGTTATTTTTTAACTTTATATATATGTCGATTCAGTTTGAATTCTCTCTTTAGAGAGACAAATCCGTTGAAGATTTCTCAGTAAAAGTAGTTAAACTTGTTAGAAACAGCAGGAGAAAAATCAAAAAAGAATTAAGAAACAAATTGGTCAATTACCAATCGGGTTAACAGTAGTTCAATTGTATTGACATTATGACAAAAGCTTTAATCTCGAGCCTACCTTTTTGACAATCCGGCTTACTCTAGCCGAGACTTTTATCGCTTTGACAGAAGTTTTATTGCATTTGATAGCAGGCCTGACAATATACCGTAAAAAGGCCGTAATTCCGACCGAAGCTGCCTGGCCAATCCTTGTTTTTCCACCGGTTTTTCGTCTTTTATTCACAGATTGCCGCAAGTGGATTTAGATCGTAGATATTTTGGAAAATACTCATTCAAATGCAGATTACATTCATAAAATAAATTGGAAGATGCCGTAAGGTTTGCAGAATAACTTTTTTGGAATCTCAATTTATACTTTACGAGAGATCTTATAATAAAAATTTATATTTATGGAGTAATATTTCCAGGTTTTTATCAAAATCACTTAATCTTATATTCATTTACACAAAAAGGGTAACCAATAGCATCATTTCCCATAATTATTGGCATCCTTCAGAATAATTGCAGTACATTTATATGATAGTTTTTCATATTAGTCTCCAAAAAGTTAATATTATAGTATATATTACACGGTTATAATATTATCGGAATTAAATGGCCTTTCAAGCTCATACGCAAATTCACTTAAAACTGTACAATATCAGGGGTCATCCAAATTGAGCTCAGGAAAAATAGTGGATAGGAGTGCACAGCACACAGTCCAAAAACAAAATGAGTGTGTAAAAAGCACAGCCCCGCAACATGTCACGGTGATCCTTCCTGCCTATAATGAAGAAGTTTCCATCGGAAGTGTAGTCCTGCTTACCAGATACTATGCCGACAGCGTAATCGTGGTCGATGATGGCAGCTTGGATCGAACAGCCAAAATTGCAAGGAAAGCAGGAGCCGAGGTAATTGTTCATGAGGTAAACAAAGGGAAAGGTGCAGCCCTCAAGACCGGCTTTGCAGCCGCAGACGACCTGGGCGCAGATATAATAGTTACCATGGATTCCGATGGTCAGCATAACCCTGCCGAGATCCCGAAGCTTGTTGATCCCATTATTAAAGGTGAAGCCGACATGGTCAACGGTAGCAGGTACTTAAACGGCCTGAATGAG
>Ga0268263_1000550_pt1 | contig 54109 bp, 50 predicted proteins | sample Biomet5_FD_190358 | JGI IMG/M metagenome (GOLD analysis project Ga0268263, IMG submission 190358) | Microbial communities from bioreactor (seeded with sewage sludge) at LBNL, California, USA - Biofuel metagenome 5 (SPAdes) (version 4) | ecosystem: Engineered > Bioreactor > Anaerobic >... | reverse complement strand
GATCAGCTCGGTGCGGATCGTCTCGATATCGCTGCCGGGGTTCACCGCGCCGTCGACATGGGTGACATCGGGATCGCGGAAGACCCGGGTGACCTGGCAGATCGCGTCGGCCTCGCGAATATTGGCCAGGAAGGCATTGCCCATCCCCTCACCCTGGGAAGCGCCCTTCACGATGCCGGCGATGTCGACGAAGCTCACCGTGGCCGGCACCAGCCGCTCGGAGTTGAACAGCTCCCCGAGCACCGGCAGCCGCTCGTCGGGGACGCCGACGACGCCAACATTGGGCTCGATCGTCGCGAACGGATAGTTGGCCGCCAGCACGTTGTTGCGGGTCAGCGCGTTGAACAGAGTGGACTTGCCGGCGTTGGGCAGTCCGACGATGCCGATGGTGAGAGCCACGTCGGCAAAGCCTACCGGTGGCCGGGCCTGGCTTTGTCCCGGACGCCCGGCGACGCGGACGGGCTCAGGCCGCCGCGCCGGCTCGAGCCAGATGCGGCCCGGCCCACAGCACCAGGACGAGCACCACGGCGGCGAAGCCGACGCTGACCTCAATGATCGGCAGCCATTGCAGGCTGAGCCCGACCATCACCGGCGCCACCGCCAGCCCGGCATTGCCGATCAACAGGATCCCCGCCAGCACGGCGCCGTGGTTGTGCCCGTCCGACAGCCCGGACGCCACCGCCAGCGACCCGCGGAACATCAGACCGAGCCCGGCGCCGGCGACCAGTCCACCACCCAGGAAGGCGACCAGCGAGGCGGTCGGCCCGGCGATGGCGATCCCGATCAGGCCGAGCACCATCGCGACCGTCGCGATCCGCAACTGTCGACGCATCGGCAGGTGACCGAACCCGAGCTGGGCGATCGCCGCTGCGGCGAACACGGCAGTGGAAGCGACGCCGGACAGCAGCCGATCGCTGGTTCCGAGCACCTGGCCGAGGAAGGCTGGCGCTACCGATCCGTAGAAGCCGGTGATCGCGAAGGCGGTGAGGATCCCGATACCGGCAGCCCAGTACAGGCCGCGATGCCGCACCGGCACCGCGATCGGCTGCGGACGCAGGACGAATGCCTCCTGAGACGCCTGGACGGTCTCCGGCACCCGGGCCAACGGCACGGCGATGGCGATGATCGCCGCCGCCAGGATGAGGTAGGAGGTGACCAGCGGGGCCGGGGCCCATTCGGCGACCATTCCGGCCACCAGCGGCCCCAGGGCCAGGCCACCAAGGTTGGCGGCGCCACCGACGGTGACCGCCAGCCCGGGCGCGTCCGGACGCCACTGGCGGCGCAACTCGGCGAGGTAGGCGGTCGCCGTCGAGGTGAGCACCCCCGCAGCCAGTCCGGAGATCAGCCGCAGTGCGAGCAGGCCCGCAACATCGGTCCAGAGCGTGAAGCCGAGTGCGGTGAGCACCTGGACCCCGGTCACCGCCAGCACCACCGGCCGTCGGCCCAGGTGATCACCGGCGTGACCGAGGAACAGCAGCCCGAGCATCACCCCGACCGCGTAGGCGGCGAAGATCGCAGTGACCACCAGCGTCGGGAAGCCGTCGCGGGACTGGTAGAGCGCATACAACGGCGTGGGCACCGTGGTGAAGGACATCAGCACGGCGAAGGCGGCGGCCACCACCCAAAAACCAGCACGAGCGCTGAGCCGTCCAGTGCCGTCGGTGGTCGGGATGAGAGCTTCGGCGAACTTCGTGGTCATGGCTCCATCGTGCGGCCGGGCAACCCATCGTGTCCAACGATTTATGTCGATCCCATTTATCGCCCTGTTCTATTATCAACTCATGGATACTCGTCAACTGGAGTACTTCACAGCCGTCGCCGCCGAACTCAACGTGACCGAGGCGAGCCACCGGCTCTTCGTTGCCCAGTCGACGGTCTCGGCCGGGCTGCGCAGCCTGGAGCGGGAGCTGGGCGTCCGGCTGTTCGAGCGGACCACCAAGTCGGTCCGGCTGACCGACGCCGGCGAGGAGTTGCTACCCAGGGCTCAGCAGATCCTGGATCAGGTGGAGGCGCTGCGGGTGCTCGCCGGCCAAGCCGACGGCGGCTTGCGCGGACGCCTGCGCCTAGGCATCTTCAGCGGCCTGGAGCAGATCGGCAACCTGCCCGCAGTGCTGCGCGACCTGCGCCTCCGTTTCCCTGGCATCGAGGTGAGTCTGACCGCGTCGGCGTCCGGCTCGCTGGGCCTCAGCGACGACCTCAGCCACGGACGCCTGGACGCCGCCTTCGTCGCCGTCCCGCCCTCCCCCGAACTGGACGCCGTCGAACTGCTCAGCGCGGACTATGTGGCCGTCCTGCCATCCGAGCATCGACTGGCGAACCAGCCCGCCGTGTCGCTGGCCGAGCTGGCCGGCGAACCGTGGGTGGAGGTTCCGGCCGGCTACGGGAATCGGATCCAGTTGGAGGCCGCGCTGACCGGGCTCGGGCTCAGCCGGCAGATCGTCGCCGAGGTTCCCGGCCTGCCCGCGGTTGCCGGCTACGTCGCCGCCGGCCTGGGAGTAGCGGTGATCCCGAAGGTCGTCCCGTTCAGCGGCTGCACCGTGCGTCCGCTCAGCGACGAACTACCCGCCTGGCGGCTGCAGATCGCCACCCGCACGGGCAGCGCGCGGCGTCCGGTGCTGCAGGCACTGATCCAGCTGTTCGGCGAGCACAACGACACCTAGCCACAAAGCCAGGCTGCCGCCGGGGCGAACCCCGACGGCAGCCTCAGCGTTCAGCCTCAGACAGCGGCACCGATCCGCTCGGAGAACTCGACCAGGCGGTTGGAGAAACCCCACTCGTTGTCGTACCAGCCCAGCACCTTCACCTGACGTCCGATCGCCTCGGTCAAGGGCGCATCGAAGATCGAGGAGTGCGGGTTGCCGACGATGTCAGCCGAGACCAGCGGAGCGGTCGAGTACTGCAGGTAGCCGACCAGCGGGCCGGACGCGGCAGCCTCAGCGAAGGCCTGATTGACCTCGACCGCACTGGCCTCACGGTTCAGCACGACGGTCAGGTCGGTGATCGAGCCGACCGGGACCGGCACCCGCAACGCGAAACCGGTCAGCCGGCCGTCGAGCTCAGGGATGACCTTGCCGATGGCCTTCGCCGCACCCGAGGAGGTCGGGATCGTCGACACCGCTGCGGCCCGTGCCCGACGCAGGTCCGAGTGCGGGGCGTCCAGCAGACGCTGGTCACCGGTGTAGGCGTGAACGGTGGTCATCAGACCGGTCTCGATGCCGAAGGCGTCGTTGAGCACCTTGGCCAGAGGGGCCACCGAGTTGGTGGTGCAGGAGCCGTTGGAGAACACATCGGCCGCCGTCGGGTCGAGGGTGTGGTCGTTCACGCCGAGGACGAAGGTCGGGACGTCACCCTTGGCTGGAGCCGAGATGATGACCTTCTTGGCGCCACCGTTGAGGTGGGCACGCGCCTTCGCACCGTCGGTGAAGAAGCCGGTGGACTCGATCACCACGTCGGCGCCGAAGTCACCCCAGTTGATCGCTCCGGGGTCGCGCTGAGAGAGAACCTTGATCGCCTTCTCCCCCACCCAGATGGTGTCGCCGTCGGCGCGGACGCCGTCCAGATGGCCGGAGATCGAATCCCACTCCAGCAGGGTGGCCAGGGTGTTGGCATCAGTGAGGTCGTTGACGGCGACCACTTCGACGTCGGCCGCATTGGCCAGGGCCGCGCGCAGGTAGCTACGTCCGATCCGGCCGAAGCCGTTGATTCCGATTCGTACGGTCACTTCTCTTCCTTTCGATCATGGACGGCGCAGAGGGCGACCGCCCGAAGTAGATGACGCGCGCCGGCGCGGGCCTCGTCGAACCGACGAGAATCCTGCGCGGCGATGGCGAGTACATACCCGCCTTGGATGGTGGCGGTGATCATCGAGGCCAGTTCATCGGGATCGAGTTCGTCGCCGAGTTCACCCAGCGCGATCGCCTCCGCGATCACGGCGGCCAGTCGTTCATGGACGGTTGCGAAGGCATCCCGCACCGGCGCAAGCAGGGTGGGATCGGACGCCACCAGTGGGTCCTGGGTCATTCGCCCGACCTTGCAGCCCTTGAGCGGCTGATGCTCACGACTCAGGTAGGCATCGATCCTTGCCAGCGGAGAGCCAGTCGAGGTGAGGAGTGCCTCAGTGGCCGGCAGCAGATCGGCACAGTTGTGCTCGAGCGCCGCCAGGGCGAGCTCGTGCTTGCCGGCGAAGTGGTGATACATGCTGCCTTGGCCGACACCCGAGCGCTCGCGAACTTCGCGCGGACTGGTTGCGGCATAGCCGCGCTCCCACATCAGGTCGCTCATCGCCTGAATCAGTCGCGCTCGGGAGTCCATGCCTCTACTGTACCTACAGGTAGGTACAGTCGTCCACCCCTTCCGGTACGCAATGCTTGGACCCATGCGGACAGTGATCTTCGATATCGGTGGCGTGCTGATCAGCTGGGCTCCCGAACGGGCTTACGAGCCAGTGATGCCGGCCGATCAGGTGCCGGCCTTCATGGAGCGAATCGGCTTCGACGAGTGGAACCGGGCCAACGATGCCGTGGCAACCCTCGACGGCACCGAAGCCGCGCTCATCGCCCGCTTCCCCGCCGATGCCGGGGCGATCCGGGCGTACCGCCGCAACTTCCTGCTCACCATCACCGAAGCCGTGCCCGGCACCGGAGCGGTGATCGCCGAGCTGATCGCCGCCGGGGTTCCGACAATGGCGCTGACGAACTGGGCGGGAGACATGTTCGTTCAAGCCCGCGGACGGTTCGGAATCCTGCGCCGGTTTTTCGACATCGTCGTCTCCGGCGACGAGGGCATCGTCAAACCGCATCCGGAGATCTTCGAGCTGGCCTGCACCCGCGCATCCATCACCCCTGATCAGGGGGTCTTCATCGACGACTCGCCGGCCAATGTGGCTGGTGCTGAGGCGGTCGGACTGACTGGCGTCCGGTTCACCGACGCGGACGCGCTGCGCGCCGACCTGGTCGGCCTCGGCCTGCTCGGCGAGCGGGTTCCGATCACCGACCCGGTCTATCACCTGGCCACCCGCGAGCACTGGGAGAAGGCACTCGCCGACGGGCGCTATCCGTGGTCGAGCCGCGACCTGGACTACCTCGGCGAGGGCTTCGTCCACTGCTCATTCGCCGACCAGGTGGCCGGCACCCGGGCCCGGTTCTACGCAGACCTCACCGACGACCAACTCGTCCTGCTCCGGCTCGACCCGGACGGCCAACCGCTGATCGTCGAAGACGGCTACCCACACCTGTTCGCTGAGCTCCCGCTGGAGCGAGTGACTCAGGCCTCGCTGCCGGCGTAGAACGCGCCTAGAGCTTGGGCCAGCCACCACGGATCCTGGGCACCACACAGCTCCCGAGCCGAATGCATGCTGAGCAGCGGGATGCCCACATCCACGCTGTCGATGCCCAGTCGGGTGGCGGTCAGCGGGCCGATTGTGGAGCCGCAGGGCACCGCATTGTTCGAGACGAACGGTTGGGTGGGCACCCCGGCGGCCCGGCAGATCCGCAGCCACCGCGCCGCGGACGGCCCCTCGCTGGTGTAGCGCTGGTTGGCGTTGACCTTCAGCAGCGGCCCGGAGTTGATGATCGGACGATGGTCGGGATCGTGCAGCTGCGGATAGTTCGGATGGATCGAATGCCCCGCATCGGCGGAGATGACGAAGGAGGTCGCCAGCGCTCGCTGCCAGGTCTCGCCGCGCCAGCCCATGCCGTCGGCGATCCGCGCCAAAATGTCGGCCAGGAACGGGCCGGAGGCACCGCTGCGAGAACCCGAACCGATCTCTTCATGATCGAAGCACGCCAGCACCTGCACCTGATCGGACGCCTCGACACTCAGCATGGCCGCCAGCCCCGCGTGCACGCTGGACAGGTTGTCCAGACGAGCCGAGGCGAGGAACTCCCCGGCCACCCCGATCACCGCTGGAGCCTCGGTGACCGCGGCGAACAGGTCGAAACCGTCGATCTCGTCGGCGCGCAGGTCGAGGCTGGCGGCCAATGCGGCCAGCAGATCGGTGGCACCGGTACTGAACACCGGCTTCAGATGCACCTGCTTGTCGAGGTGGAGGTTGTCGTTGACACTGCGGTCCAGGTGCGGCGCGACCTGCGGGATGCGCAGCCAGGCCGGGGTCGAGACCAGCCGGACCTCGCCGGAGCGGGTGATCACGCGTCCGGCCAGGCCGAACTCGCGATCCAACCAGGAGTTCAGCAGTGGGCCGCCGTAGACCTCCATCGCCGCCTGAGCCCAGCCATAGGCATACGCCGAGGGCTGCGGCTTGAGCTTGAAGCCGGGTGAATCGGTGTGCGCTCCGACGATCCGGAAGCCCAGAGCGTCCGCTACGGCCCAGTCCGGGAACCTCCAGGCGATGATCGCCCCGTCCCGGATCACGTAATGCCCCGTGATGGTTCGGTCGCCAACCGATGCGGTCGGCCAAGCGGCGGCCTCGTCCAGCTCGGTGAAGCCTGCCGCATCCAGGCGCCGGGCCACTTCAGCGGCGGCGTGATAGCTGGACGGGGATGCCGTCACGAAGGCGGCCAGGTCATCAAGGTGTGCTCGAGCGGTCATGGCCCCAGTCTGCCCCGCCCAGCGACTCTCCCCGCAACCCGACCATCAGCCTCTTCGCCGAGAACCTCCTCCTGGGCAGCGGCGCTCGGCGAAAGCCTCCCCCTGGGCAGAGGCGTTCGGCGGTCAACCGTGATCGAACCGTCCCCGGCTGTGCCGCGCGAGCCTCGGCCAAAGTGTCGGTGGCACCTGGAATCCTGAGCACCATGGAGAACCTGGCCTGGTTGGTGGTCGGCATCGCGCTCGGCGCGGTGGCGGCCTGGGTGAGCCTGCGCGCGCTGGCCGGCAAGCAGCAGTCCGACGGCACCGCAGAGCTCGAGCGCGTCCGAGCCGAGGCTGCAGCAGCCCGCTCCGAAGCCGCCGATGCCCGTGCCGAGGCGGCTGACGCGCGCGCCGCACTGGCCGGCGCCCAAGCCCAGCGAGACGCCGCCGTCGAGCGTGCCGAAGGACTGGCCTCCGACCGAGAGCAGCTGGTCAACCAGTTCAAGGCTCTGTCCGCCGAGGCGATCGAGGCGCAGGAGCGAAAGCTGGACGCCTCCGCCACGCTCCGTCACGAGAAGACCGAACAGCTGCTGGCCCCGGTGAAGGAGAGCCTGGAGAAGTTCAACGTCCGGATCACCGAGGTGGAGAAGGAGCGCGTCGCGATGACCTCCGAGCTCCGCAGCCAGGTCAGCGAGGTGCGTCTCACCGGCGACTCGCTGCGCAAGGAGACCGCTGCGCTGGTGACGGCGCTGCGCAAGCCGCAGGTCCGGGGTGCGTGGGGCGAGCTGCAGCTCAAGCGCGTCGTCGAGTTGGCCGGCATGGTCGAACACTGCGACTTCGAGCTGCAGCAGACGACCCAAACGTCTTCAGGCTCCATCATTCGTCCCGACCTGAAGGTGATGCTCAGCGAGGATCGCTACCTCTACGTCGACTCGAAGGCGCCACTGAGCGCCTTTCTGGAGGCATTCGAGACTGACGATCCGGCCGAGCGCACCCGACTGCTGGGCAACTTCGCTCGGAACGTGCAGACCCATATCGATCAGTTGGGCGGCAAGGACTACTTCAAGGCCGGCGGCTCGACTCCGGAGTATGTGGTGCTCTTCCTGCCGAGCGAGGCGCTGGCCGCCGAAGCATTCCAGCAGCTGCCGACGCTGCACGAGTACGCCAACGATCGCGGGGTGGTGATCGCCACTCCGAGCACCCTGATCGGGCTGCTCAAGGCCACTGCCTACGCCTGGCGCCAGGCGGCGCTGGCCGACTCGGCTCGTGAGGTCTTCGAGCTGGGCCGCGAGCTCTACGATCGGCTGGGCAAGCTGGGTGCGAACTTCGACAAGGTCGGGCGCATGCTCAACGGCACCGTGAAGGCCTACAACGAGTCGGTCGGGTCGATCGAGTCCCGAGTGTTCCCGACTGCCCGCAAGCTGCGCGACCTGAAGGTTGTCGACAAGCAACTCGAGCCGGTGAATGCGATCGACGCCACTGCCCGACAGCTCACCGCGCCCGAACTCATCGAGGACGCCACCGCGGTCACCCCGATGATCGGACGCGGACGCGGCCCGGAGGCAGAGCTGACCGCTGAGCCTGCCCCGGCCCTTGATGCCATGGTGACTGCCGAGAAGCCGGATACCGATCCGGGAGTGCTCAGCGCCTGACGGAGGCCGGCGAAATCACCCCCTGGCTAGGCCCGGGCGCGGTGATCCCGGCTGGCCGCTCCGTGATCTGGAGGCATCCCGGTGCCACAATGAATCGGTGAAGATTGATGCCGCTGCCGTCGAAGCCGCCGCCCGTCGCCTGGACGGTGTGATCACCCGGACTCCGCTACACCTGAACGAGCGGCTCAGCCAAGCCACCGGTGCCTATATCTGGCTGAAGCGCGAGGACCTTCAGCCGGTGCGCTCCTACAAGATTCGCGGCGCCTACAACTTGATCTCCCAACTCTCCCCCGCTCAGCGCGAGGCGGGTGTGATCTGTGCCAGTGCCGGAAACCATGCCCAAGGCGTCGCTTTCGCCTGTGCCCAACTCGGCATCGGCGGACGGATCTTCGTCCCGGCGACGACTCCGCGGCAGAAGCGGCAGCGGATCGTCGCCCTCGGCGAGGGCCTGATCGAACTCGTGGTCACCGGCGACAACTACGACGAGGCCGCAGCCGCCGCCGAGGAGGCCGCCGCCGCGTCCGGAGCCGTCCTGGTGCCGGCCTTCGACCACCCCGACACGATCGCCGGCCAGGGCACGGTGGCTGCCGAGATCATCGACCAGTTCGGCTACGCGCCAGATGCACTGGTCGTCCCGGTCGGCGGCGGCGGAATGATCTCCGGTTGCCTTGCCTGGCTGTCCGAACGCTATCCGCAGACACGAGTGATCGGCGCCGAGCCGGCCGAGGCCGCCTCCATGACCGCAGCGCTCGCGGCGGGCGGACCCGTCCAGCTCGAGCAGATGGACACCTTCGTCGATGGCGCCGCCGTCCGCCGGGTCGGCACGCTCACCCACCAGATGGTCGCCCAGTTCGGCCCCGAGCTGTACTCGGTTCCGACCGGACGGATCTGCTCGGAGATGCTGGCGCTCTACCAGACAGAGGGGATTGTCAGTGAGCCTGCCGGGGCCCTGGCCGCGGCGGCACTGGGTCAGTTCCAGCCGGAGCCTGGTTCGACGGTGGTGGTGATCATCTCCGGTGGCAACAACGACATCTCCCGCTACTCCGAGATCATCGAGCGCTCGCTGGTTTTCGAAGGGCGCAAGCACTACTTCTTGGTGAACTTCCCGCAGGAGCCGGGCGCGCTGCGCCGCTTCCTGGACGAGGTACTCGGCCCCGACGACGACATCACGCACTTCGAGTACGTCAAACGGTCGAACCGGGAAACCGGACCGGCCTTGGTCGGCATCGAACTCGGCGACCCGGCCACCCTCGGCGAGCTGGTCGCGCGACTGGACTCCAGCCCGATCACTTTTGAGTTCGTCTCTGCCGACAGCCCGTTCTACCGCTTCCTGGTCTGAGATGGCTGCTCCGGTCCGTCGCAGTCGCCGAGCCCGGGCCGCGCGACGGCGCAGTCTGCGGTTGGCCGGACGCGATAACGACCTGAGCACCGAGCAGTGGCAGGCCCTGAAAGCGGCGTGGGGTGGCTGCGCCTACTGCGGGGCGTCCGGGACAGCGCTGCAGCGCGACTGCCTGCAGCCGGTAGCGCACGGCGGACGCTACACGCTGACGAACGTGGTGCCGGCCTGTCCGACCTGCAATGCCAGCAAGTCCGACACCGAGGTCACCGGCTGGCTGCGTCGCAAACGCCTGGACGAGGCCGGATTCCTGCTGCGACATCAGGAGATCACCGGGGAACTTGTCGAGCGCTTCCTCTCCCCGATGACGCCTCCCAGCAGCACGTACGACGAAATCCCGACTGCCTTCAGCGGCCAGCCACAGGCGTGATCCGCCGGCGACAGGGCCTGGTGCGCCGGTGCCTCCCCGTTCCAAAAGCGACTGCTGAGCGCAGCCCGAAGTGGATTTCGCACGCTGTGAGGGCCAACCGGAGAGTAGGTGTTGGCACTTGGCGGCATGATGCTGGTGCGAGCCCGGCGAGACTCATCGCCGATGGGCCTCACGGCTCGGTCCGCACTCCCGGTGGCGGCCGAGTCCGGCGCGTCGGCGCCGACCTCGGTCATTCCCCCGTGAAGGACGTTGCGAGGCGGATCCGCCGAGCGCTCCGCCGGCGCACCACTGCCACCGTCGACCGGCCGATCGCGAACGGAAGAGCGAAACCCTCGTTGTCGTCGGTGTGCGCTCCGATGAGGTTTGCTCGGCCCGGCCCTTGCGCGATGACGTCCCAGCCCGGACCAGACCGGACGGTGAAGAACTCCTCAGCCCATCACGTCAACCTGGCGAAGCACCCACGATCGGCGCGCTCAGGCGCCAGCCGAGCAACTGCTCGGTCGTTTCGCCGGGCGCGATCGTGAGCAGCGGTCCCAGCACCTCGAGTTCGGCGAGCCACGCCTTCGGATGCAGACCAGCCAAGCGCTCCAGCGGCTCCGCTATCGGGCACTGCAGCCACAGTTCGACCCGGCATCCCCCGTCGGGGTAGGTCTCCTGTGGCGACGGCTCGAAGCACACGCTGACGGCGGCACCGTCCGGCCGGGTCAGACCGACTCGCCCGGTCGCGTTCGGGAAACCCAGCTTGCCGACGGCCTCGGTCACCGGAATCCGTCGGACTCCGCCTTGTACCTCGCCCAACGGAACCGCTCCCACGGCCTCCAGCTGGACCATGGGCGCTGTCGCATCGCCGACCTCGACCTCGATGTCACCACCGTCGCGGCAGGTGGAAGTGTCTACCTGGCACACCTCCCAGATCGACCAGCGAATCGGACGATCGCCGGCATTGGTGAAGGTGTTGCGCTGTCGGAACTCCAGTCCGGTATGCGGCAGCTCGAAGCACCGGGTGACCACCAGCCCGGAGCGTTGGTCCACCGGGCTGGTCATGGTCACGACGGTCAGGTCGGGGTCGGCCTGATCGACGACTACCGCCCAGACGCCGGAGTCGAGGACCGGATCCGGCGGCCCCGGCCATTCCCCCTCGCCAGACCAGCCCTGAGGGGCGGGCCAGGTCTTCGAGCCGCCGACGTTCGACCATGACCCCATCGTCTCGTCCAGCACCGACCATTCCGACCTCGGTCGTACCAGCTGGAGGTCGCGATCCAGGAAATCGGGACTGCGCCACAGCAGCTCGACGCCATCGACAGCCAGGGAGATCAGCCGCCCTCCGCAGCCGGGCCAGAAGACTGCCCGGTAGCGGTCGGTTGCGATGTGGACGAACTCATCGCTCACGGGCGTTCCTCGGGCACGAGCACTACCTTTCCGGCCGCACCCGAGGCAGCCAGAGCGTAGGCAGCATCGGCCTCGGCGAGCGGCAGACGGTGACTCACCACCCGGTCCGGATGAACCGACTCGGCCTGGAGCTTCCAGGTGAGCTCCTCCATTCCCTGCAAGGACGTGACCCAGGAGGCAAAGACAGTCAATTGTTTGTGCAGCAACACGTCTGAGACTTCGGTCTCCAAACGTCCGCCCTCCCCCAACAGCGAGACCCGGCCCCACTCCGCAGCGGCGTTGAGCGCTGTCGACCGGCCAGCGGCTGCGCCAGAGCAGTCCACAGCGACCGCGCAACCCACACCATTGGTGAGATCGAGGACGACATCAGCCGCATTCTCATCGGCCGGAACGACCTGATCGACCAAGCCGGTGCTCTCCACGAACGCGGTCCGCTCAGCGCCACGCTCGACCCCGATGATCCGGCGCGCACCCAGCAGCCGCCCGATGGTGGCTGCCGCCATGCCCACCGGGCCGAGGCCCACCACGAGCAGGTCCTCGCCGCCCCTCATCGCGGTGCGCTTGAGCCCCTCATAAGCCGTTCCGAAGCCGCACGCGATCAGTGCGCCGTCCTCGTAGGTGAGCGGCTCCGGCAGGGGGATGCAGGTCGACTCCTCCACGAGCACGTAGTCGGCATGACCGCCGTCGCGCTGCCACCCGTAGGCCTCTCGTCGTTCGGGATCGCTGCAGCTGATGAAGTGCCCTGATCGGCAGTTCGGGCACCGCCCGCACCCGACGATGTGGTAGATGATCACCCGGTCGCCCTCGGCGAATCGGACGCAACCTGAGCCCTGCTTGACGACCCGTCCGCTGGGCTCGTGGCCGGCGATCACACCGTGGTAGGCGGGCTTGCCGTCCAACCCCTTGTGAGTCTTGTACTCGTGGTAGATGTAGCCGATGTCACTGCCGCAGATCCCGGACGCGCCCATCTTGATGACGAGCTGGCCCGGGCCCGGCACTGGGATCGGATACTCCCGGACCTCTGCGGTCGAGTTGCCGGGGAGGAACACCCCACGCATGGTTTCGGTCATGTCAAAAGTGCCTTTCAGTCGGTCGTGGAGATGCCGCGGCGTTGCGACAGGATGACGTTGAGCAGGACGGCGACGACGATGATCGCGCCGCTGACGACCTGCTGCAGGAACGAGTTCACTCCAAGGAGCACCAGCCCGTTGCCCAGCAAAGTGATGAAGATGACGCCGAGGAACGTGCCGAACAGGCTGCCCCGCCCACCGGTCATCGCCGTGCCACCCACCACCACCGCGGCGATCACACTGAACTCCAGTCCCTGGGCGGCGCCGCCGTTGCCTGAGCCCAGCCGTGCGGTCAACAGGATCCCGCTGACCGCCGAGAGCAGGCCGGTGGTGACGAAGATCAGCACCCGCACCTTGGCGACGTTGATGCCTGCCAGGCGAGCTGCCCGCGAGTTGCCACCGACGGCGTAGACCGAGCGCCCGTAGGCCGTCCGGGTGGAGATGAAGCCAAACACAGCGAAGGCGACGAGCATCACCCAGGCAGGGGTGGGGACGCCGAGGATCCTCCCGGAGAGCAGATCGATCACCGGATCGGTGATCGGCACTGGCACCGGCAGCGCGTTAGTGGTGAACAAGGCGAGCCCACCGAGGACGTTCCACAGTCCGAGGGTGCCGATGAAACTCGGGACCCCGACCCGGGCACGAAGCAGGCCGACGATGCCGCCCCAGGCGGCACCGCACAGCAAGGTCAGCAGCATGGCCGGGATCGCGGGCAGGCCGAGTGCGGTCATCGCCTTGGCGAAGATCACCGTCGACAAGGCGACAGCCGGCCCGATGGACACGTCGATCTCGCCGGCGACGATCACCAGGGTCATCCCGGTGGCGGCTACGCCGATCATCGCTGCGTCCCGCAGCAAGCCCATCTGGTTCGGTGCGGTGGTGAAGCCGGTCGCGGTCAGGCTGAGCACCACGTAGAGCAGGATGATCGCTGCGACGAGGCCGATGATGTTGAGGCCGGTGCCGCTGCTGGTCAATCTGGTCCAGCGGGCCCGCAGTCGCTCACCCATCCCGGGCGTTGCGATGTCGGCCATGTTAGTTCTCCTCATTCGTTGTTGCCATCGCGGCGGTCAAGAGTTCGGCGGTGTCGATGTCGGGCGCCATGAACTGCTGAGCCAGCCGTCCGCCGCGCAGTACCAGGACGCGGTCACACACCAACGGCAGCTCCTCCAGCTCACTGGAGACGAACACCACCGCGGCCCCCTCATCGGCGAGAGAGCGCATGATCTGGTAGATCTGGGCCTTCGACCCGACGTCCACACCTCGGGTCGGCTCATCGAGCAGCAACACGTTGCTGCCGGCGTGCAGCCAGCGACCGATCACGGCCTTCTGCTGGTTGCCGCCGCTGAGAGTGCCGATCGAGTGGCCCAGATCGGCCACTTTGATCCCCAGCCGGTCGCGCATGCCTGTGGCCGACTCGTCGATCCGGCGCCGGCTGAGCCCAGTAGGGCCGGCGACCTTCGCATAGTCCGACATCACAACGTTCTCGGCGATGCTGAGCTCGGTGATGACGCCCTCGTTCTTGCGATCCTCGGGCGTCAGCCCGACGCCCAGCCGCTTGCGAGCGAGCGGACGTCCGGCCGGCACCGCGGTGCCGTTCACCCGGACGGATCCGGCGGTGACCGCACGGAACCCGGCGATGGCTTGCAGCAGTTCGGTGCGCCCCGAGCCGAGAAGGCCGGCAAGTCCGACAATCTCCCCCGCCCGAATGGTCATCGATACTCCGCTGAGCTTGGGCGGGACGTCCAGCCCGTCGACCTCCAGCCGGATCTCGCCCAGTTCTCGGGGTTGGTAGTCGCCGGTGGAGCGGGTGTGGGATTCGCCCAGCATCAACTCGACGATCCGAGCCGTGCTCGCCCCGGCGACGTCGGTGGTGGCCACGTGGCGTCCGTCGCGCATCACGGTGACCGTGTCTGCCACCTGCCGGATCTCGTCCATCCGGTGGCTGACGTAGATCACGCCGACTCCGCTGGCCGCAACCCTGCGGACGACCTGCAGCACCAGCTGCACCTCGTGATCGGCCAAGGCGCTGGTGGGTTCGTCGAGGATCAGCAGCTTCGGCCGGGCATGCAGTGCCCGAGCGATCTCGACGATCTGCTGCTCGGCCAGCGTCAGACTGGCTACTTCGCGGCCCGGGTCGATGACCACGCCGATCTCGTCGAGGATCCGCCGGGCCTCTCGCTCCTGGCTTCGCGCGTCGATGCCCTTCCAGGAGCGCATCCAGTTGCCGAGGTAGAGATTCTCGGCGACGGTCATCTCACGGATGACACTGAGCTCCTGGTACACCGTGGCCACCCCCATCCGGGCGGCATCACGGATTCCGCCGGCGAGCCGGGCGCCGGCGATCTCGACCCAGCCGTCGTCGGGCGCCTCCACCCCGGAGATCATCCGGATCAAGGTGGACTTGCCGGCACCATTGGCTCCGAGCAATGCCCGCACTTCCCCCGCACCGACGGTGAAGTCCACCTGATCCAGCGCACGTACGCCGGGGTAGTGCTTGCTCAGCTGATGAGCGGTGACGATCGGCACCGTCGCCGATGAGTTGCTACCCATCGATGCTCCCTCTCTGTCGTGGATCGTCCGACCGGTTCGCACCGGTTGGACCGTGGTGGGCACTACCGAGGAGGTGGGCAGCATCGGCGGATGCTGCCCACCATCGGATCACGGCAGGCCGTCGGGGTGAGCGTCGATCCAAGCCTGGGCCATGTCCGGTGTGTACAGCTTCACCGGCGCAGCGATCACCTTCTGGGCCGGCTTCTTGCCGTCGATCGCGTCCTTGGCCTGAGCGAAGGCGAGCTTGCCGACCTCGATGCCGGAGATGTCGACGACCGCCTGCAGCACCGAGCCGTCCTTCAGGGCGGTGGCGATGTCGGTGGTCATATCGGAGCCGAAGGCGAAGATATCTCCGGTCTTGCCCCGGTTGACGACCGCCTTATAGGCGCCGACGGTGGCACCACCGGACTGGCCGTACATGCCACTGATCGACGGATTGGCGGTCAGGATCTGCTCGCCCACCGAGATGGCCTTGTCAGCTTCGGTGCCCTCCTGGTCGGAAACGATCTTGGCGTTGGGCAGCTTGCCGGTGAGGGCGTCAGTGAAGCCCTTCATCCGCTGCTGGCAGACCTCGTACTGCTCGCAGTTCAGCACGCCGAACTGCGGGTTCTCGATGCCCTTCTTCTTGTAGAAGTCGGCGGCGAAGTCGCCGGCCAAGCGTCCGAACTCAACCGGATCACCGAGGATGTACGCGGTCACGTACTTCTCCTGAGCATCTGCAGTGACGCAGGTGTTGTAGCAGATCACCGGGATGCCTGCCTCGGCAGCCTGCTTCACCGCGGCGACCGACCCCTCGGTCGACACCGCCGAAATGATGATCGCGCTGACTCCGGACGACACCAGCGATTGCATGAAGGAGCTCTCCTTCGACACATCGCCAGCCGAACTGCTCTCGATCAACTTCACATTCAGACCGGAGGCGGAGGCCGCGTCCTGGACGCCCTTTCGCACGCCGCCGTAGTACCCCTGTGAGTCCAGGTACAGGGCGCCGATGCGGATCTCCTTTGCTGCCGTCGAGCCCGAACTTGCCGGGGCGGACGCACAGCCGACCAGACCGCCCAGCGCGATCACTGCTGCTGTCGCACCGGCGACAGTCTTCAACATCTGGGAAGGAACTCTCATCTCATCTCCTTTGGTTAGTGAGAGTAGGGGTTTGTTCAGTTGTGATTCATCGGCTGAAGCTCCGGCCGACCCGCGCCGCGAAGGGCTCTGCCGGGTCACGCACAAGAACAGCCGCGCTCAGTGTTTTGGCGGTATCGGTGTCTCCGAGGACCGCCGCTGCCTGCGCCCGCAAGACGTCGCAGGTGATTCGCTGCCGCTGGTTGATGTCGGAATGGAACAGCAGCAGTGTCGGCAAGGAGGTGGCGAAGTAGTCGATCCTGGCCGGAAGCTCGCGCTGCGCCGTCGCCCAGGCGGAGATCCGCCGAGCCAGCTCCGCAGCCTCGTCGACCCGACCCAACCGCTGTAGAGCCACCGCCGACGAGATCGAGCGTTCACTGAACGGGGTGGTGGCCATCGCAACGAAGTCACCGTGGGCTGCCGCGGCCCGTTCCCAGGCGGCGTTCGCCTCAGCGGTGCGTCCAGCTGCTACCAGCGCGTCGCCCATTGCAAGGTCGAGGTGGGAGAGGCTGGCCAGCGGGTGGCGATCCTCACCAAGGCTCTGGGGCGGACGCAGGGCTGCATCGATCGCCGCTAGCGCCGACTCCGCCTCCCCTCGGGCCAGTGCGTCCTCCGCCAGCGCACAATGGGCTCGCTCCCAGACATCGAGCACTTGCCCCTCGCCGCCCTCCCACGGCTGGAAGGCTCGCTCGGACAGCAACGCAACGGCCTCGGTTGCTCGCCCCTCACCGACCAGGAGGCTCGCGTACTCCACGCTCAGGTCGTCACGCGTCCGGACCAGGTCGCTGATCGGCTCGAGGCGTTCGAGCCGTTGCGCCAGGGGTTCGGCCAGTTGCTTGGCGAGCTGATCGCGCTCATACCAGAGCCGCGCGTCACGTGGGGCGAGCGTCTGAGCCCGCTGATAGCAGGATGCCGCCGCCGCACCATCGTGCAGGTGGTTGAAGGATGCGACACCCAGGTTGCGCTGTGCGACCGGGTCGTCCACGCCCAGCTGCCAGGCGCGGATGGCGTCGTCGACGCGTCCGCGGGAGTACAGCCAGTGGCCGTGCAGCACCGCGGCGGCAACGCTGTGCGGCGCGATCGCTCGCACGGCGTCCAGCATCAGCGCATCGGAGAGCCGTCCGGGGAAGCAGGTCCGCCGATCCGCCGTCTCCGCTTCGGCGATCAGGGTGAGCGCCTCGTCCAGCTCGCCACGCTGCCGCCGCAGGTTGGCCAGGTGCAGCAAAATGAGCGGCAACTGTCGCCCGATGCCCTCCACTGGATGGTGCAGCTCTCGCTCACGGGCATCCTCCAGGACACGCAGCGCCTCGTCGGTCAGGCCCAGGTTCGCATACTCGAGAGCGATGTCGATGCCGGTGGCGGCATCAGCGGCGATCCGGGCGCCGGCCAGATCGCTGAGCCACCAGTCGATCTTGAACTCGGCCAAGGCCGCATCAAGCACCTGAGAGGCATCGGTTGCCCGGCCCAGATGGCGCAACGCGATCACGCTCATCGCGACCGCTTGCCGCTGTCCGTGATCGAGACCCAGGACGACCCGGGCGCGCTCATGCACGGCCGCCCAGTCGCCGCGTCGGGCGGCGATCCGTGCCAAGCCCAGTTCTGCTGGAACCTTCCAGGCCGCACTCCACGATGCCTTCGCGAAGCAGTCGTCAGCCCGCCCGAGGTCGCCCTGGGCGACGAGCACCAGACCGAGACGGTAGTGAGCCTCGCCGTCGTAGGGATTCGGATTGCGGCGGGTCAGCCGGGCCACGGCCGTCTCCAGCCGCTGGCGTGCTTGGTCGAGCAATCCGTCGCGGTAGTGCCGTGCGGCGAGTGCGATGTTGCTGCGGGAGTCCTCCGGGTCCCGCCGCAGCGCCTCCAGCCAGTACGGCTCAGGAGATCGGGTGGCGTGCCGGTACTGCTCCAGGTGGAGCCCGATCAGATACAGCTCTTCCACAGTCGAGACCTCGGTCGGCTCGGGTGGCTCGTCGGCCGGGTGCGGCAGCGTCACGTCCTCCGGCGCGGTGCGCGGATTCCAGCGAAGCACCTCCGCGTCGGGGGTGCCGATCACCACGGTCAGTGAGGTCACCGCCGTACCGAAGGGAACCCGCACTTCGGCCAACAGAGGCGAGCCGGGGGCGGTCTCGGCCGAGTTCGTCCACAGCACCTGTCCGTCGGCGTCGACCAGGGAGGCCGTGACGGTCATCGGTCGGGTCGGGACGAAGCCGAAGGAAGCCACGTCACCCTGAACGCGGAGGGTGACCGCACCATCGCGGGTCGCCTGGTGGGCCGGGCCGATGTCCTGAATCGGGTACCAGAACTGGCTGAAGGCCTTGGTCTCGCCCGGAGCGAGGAAGGAGAAGTCTGGCTGATTGTCGGTGTAGACCCCCGCCATCAGCTCGACGTATGGCCCGTCACCGTCGGTGAGATTGCGGTCCCACGCCCAGCCGAAGGGCGCGTTCCCCCAGGTCCACTGCTTCTTTCCCGGCGAGACTCGGTGATCGGCCCAGTGGACGAAGCCTGCCTGCCGACCATGGTCGTAGCCACCGAAGAAGTCATCGGCCGAGCCGAGGCACATGTAGGAGGTCGGCACCGGAATGTTGCGGTACCAGTCGAGACGGTTGGCATCGGGATGGGCGTCGTCAACCCGGGCCAGGTAGTCGACACCGTAGTAGCTGCCGCGCGCGTCCGGGAAGCTCGTGATCGCCCGCTTGGCGTGGTCGGCGACGAAGTGCACATCGGTCGGGAAGAACGACTGGTACTCATCGCCCACCCGCGCCGCGACGTTCGCCCACCACAGGAAGGTCTGGACGTCCTCGCTGCGGTTGAACAACCGCACCCGTAGTTCGATCAGTGACGAGTCGGGCCGCAGGCGGATGCCATGCATGCCCTGCATCCGGGCGAACGGGTCGAGGTCGGAGCACCACACCGTGCGCGAGCCGTCCGGCTCTTCTTCGATCGTCCAGGAGAGCGGCAGGTAGGTGGCTGGACGATGGTGCTGCGGCCAGTTGAACTCGACGCCGCCGGACAGCCAGGGGCCGGTCACGCCGACCAGCGCCGGCTTGATCACGTTATTGCGATAGAAGAAGTCATAATCACGGGTCTTGTCCAGGCCTACGTGAATCCTTCCGCCCAACTCGGGCAGCACCATCAACCGCACGTAGCGGTTCTCGAGGTGCACGGCCTTCCACGAATGCGGGCTCTTGTGAGACTGCACCCTCTCGAAGAACGGCAGCGGGTACACCCGACCGGAGGACCCCTGGTACACGCGCCGATCCAGATAGGCCGGATAGTCGTCCGGGGCACCCACGTCGTAGGTGTCGATCGCGACCTCTTCGGACCAGGCCGCCACCGGGAGCTGCCGCTGCGATTCGGGCACCTCGGGAAGGATCAACTCTGACTCAACTTCAACCACACCCAGACGCTAATCCTCACGAGACCGGGCAAACACGGTGACAACAACGCAGAACTTGGACAATACTCTGAGCCATGACGGAGAGCCGAACCACCTTCAAGCGGGAGGGCTTCCCCGGCCAGAAGCTCCTTGTCGTGCCCCGATCGATCGTCCGAACGGCACTGGCGGCTCCCGTGACCGGGCAACTTGTCGTCACCGACTGCGGGTACTTCCCCCATGCTTCACACCACGGACGGGTGCGGCCCAGCGGAGCAGGGCAAGCGATCCTGATCATCTGCTCCGGCGGCCAAGGCTGGGCCGAGATCGATGGCGTCAGCCACGTCGTCCGGCGCCGCCAGGCCCTGGTCATCCCCCGTCGGACCGTGCACGCCTATGGCGCCGATCGCGATGATCCCTGGACGATCTGGTGGGTCCACCTGGACGGCGCACTGGTGCCCGACCTCCTCGCTGCCAGCGGCGCGACCGCGGCTCGTCCGGTGCTCGACATTCCATCGGCCACCCCGTACACCACCTTGATCACTGAGGTCATCGACGCTCTGGAGGCCGATCACACGCTGCCGAGCCTCCTGACTGCGTCCGGTGCTGCGGTCCATCTCCTCACCACCTTGGCCGGGGCCAGCCGCGGAAGCCACATCGACGATCCGGTCGAGCGCACGAAGGCCATCCTTGCGACCGAGCTGAGCCTCCCGCTCTCGATCGAACAGCTGGCAGCGGCCGTCAGCCTGTCACCGTCACACCTGACGGCGCTGTTCAAGAGGCGAACCGGCTACGCACCCATGCAGTACCGCACCTTGCTGCGGATGCAGCGCGCGCAGGTGCTGCTGGACACATCGGATAAGCCGATCAGCGTGATCGCGCGCGAGGTCGGCTACGACGACGCGGCGTACTTCTCCCGGCGATTCACCGCACTGTACGAGCAGGGTCCCCGCTCATACCGTCACACGGCCAAGGGCTGAGTGTGAGCGAGCCGGGCCTCGGATCGACGAGATCCGAAACGAGTGCCGGACGCACAAGACGCCCTCTCCTCCGGCGAAGCTCACCCCGGGGACGGCGAAATCCCTGGTCACCTCGGCAAAGCCGAACGGCTCGTGCAGCGCGATTGAGGCCGGATTGGTAGCTGCGGCGAAGTACCAGCTGCAGTCGGTACGCGCGTCCAGCCAGTCCAGGCGAGCCTGAACCAGTCTCCGGCCTATCCCTCGCCGTCGGTGAGCGGGATCGACCAGCAATCCGGTGAGGTACCAGCCGTCGGTGACCACTCGCGCCAGCTTGGGGTCCATCGACAGCCAGCGAGCCGCAGCATGACCGGCCACGGCACCGTCCACCTCGGCGACGACGAGGTGGGCCTCGGGATCTTCCAGATCGACGGCGAGACGTCCGAACCACGCGTCCAGGTCACCACCATTGCGCAGCTGTGAGAGCCGCGCGCAGGATTGCAGATCATCGGTCCGCGCCGGACGGACGAGGGCATCGACGCTCGACCCGTGAGCATCGGGCGCGAAAGGCGCGAACAGCATCAGCTGCGGGCTCGCAGGTCCTTGCGGAGCTCGGGCGGCAGCGCAAAGGTCAGGCTCTCTTCGATGAGTCGCTCCTCGACCGCAGCCGGGAACCCCTGGTTCTGCAAGTAGTCCAGGACGCCTTGCACAAGGTCGTCCGGCACCGAGGCGCCCGAGGTCACCCCGACCGAGTTCACCCCGACCAGCCAAGCCGGGTCGATCTCGGAGGCGTTGTCGACCCGATAGGACGCCTTCGCGCCGGCTTCGAGGGCCACCTCGACCAGCCGGACCGAGTTCGACGAGTTCCGCGAACCGACCACGATCACCAGATCGGAGTGCCGGGCGATCTGCTTGACCGCCTGCTGCCGGTTCTGAGTGGCGTAGCAGATGTCGTCACTGGGCGGATCGATCAGGTTCGGGAACCTCTCGCGCAACCGGGTCACAGTCTCCGCGGTTTCGTCCACGCTGAGGGTGGTCTGGGTCAGCCAGGCGACCTTGTCCGGATCGGCGACCTGGACCCCGTCCACGTCACCGGGGTGCTGGACGAGCTGAATGTGCTCGGGCGCCTCGCCGGTGGTGCCCTCGACCTCTTCATGGCCGGCATGGCCGATCAGCAGGATCTGGACGCCCTGGCCGGCGAATCGCTTGGCTTCGTGGTGGACCTTGGTGACCAGTGGGCAGGTGGCGTCGATGGTCTTCAGCCCGCGCGCCGCGGCTTCGGCATGGACAGCCGGTGAGACGCCGTGGGCGGAGAACACCACAGTGGAGCCGGTCGGAACCTCATCCAGCTCGTCGACGAAGATCGCTCCGCGGGCTTCCAGATCCTCCACGACGTGCCGGTTGTGAACTATCTGTTTGCGGACGTACACCGGCGGCCCGTAGACGTCCAGCGCACGCTCAACCGTGATCACCGCGCGGTCGACGCCGGCACAGTAGCCGCGCGGCGCAGCGACGACGACACTCTTGGATTCGGGCACGTCCGCAGTCTAGTTGGGCGCCTGCGCCGACCTCGACCCGCCCCCGCAGACCTGCCTAGCGCCGTCCGGGGCTGTGGATAAGTGAACGAACTTGTTCGACGTTGGGGACAAGTCGACCTCCGGCCTATTCACTACCCCCGGAATCTGCAAAACTCGGCACACCTCACCCCAGGAGGCTGCCGATGCACTGGTCCCGCATCGCCGTCGTCGCAGCGAGCTGCGTGCTGGCCACTGCCTGCACTGCGGCGCCGCAACCCTCCCCCACGCCCACGCCGACGCCGACCTACAGCTGCACTCCAGAGGCTGGCGGCACCTCCTACGAATGCTCACAGTTCGACTACGAGCAGATGGTGGCCAAGGACAGGCTCTACGCCGAGGCGGAGGCGGTCTACCGGAAGTTCTTCGCCGAGAACGTCCGAATTTACGAGTCCGGCGGAGTCTCACAGCCGACCTCCGTCCTCACTCGGACGACGACCGGCCGGTTCCTATCCGACACGATGGAGTTGTATCGCGCGCTCAACCAGCGCCAGGCCAGAATCGTCGAGGGCTCACCTCGTCTGAAAAGCCTCACCCGATTGCCTGACATTACGCGCGAAGGGTCCGTGGTAACGCTCGCGGCATGTGTTGACTCGACAGATGTTGTCTTGCGCGGCAATGCCGGCTATGAATCCCGCGGTCGCGTCATCAGCGAGCGCCTGTACTTCTCCCAAGTCGATGGCGGCCTGAAGATACAGGGCTCGCAGTGGAAGGAGCTCCAGTCATGCTAGGCACGAAGTCCCTTGTAGTTGCAGCATCTCTGGGGCTCATATTGGCGGTACTCCCCGCCTCCGCCGCTTACGGGGACGGCCAGCCGAATCCTTCAACATCGGTCGGCGCTGGGGACGGCTACGTCGAAGGATCAACGGGCATCGGCCATAAGGATCCGTCCAAGCCCTCACACCCGAACCCGGCCCCCGGGCCCGCGGATCCCGAAGGCGAGGAAGACCCATTCAAGGGCGTTGATCCAGAACTGCGAGAGATGATCCAAAAGTGCCTCGCCGAGGTTCACGACGAGCTGTGCTGGGAAGGGATCGTCGAGAACCTGCCGGTGGCTGACGTGGCTCGCGAAGTGGTCGCCCGGTTGCACCTGCCCGATCCCACCCCGCAGTTCGGTCCCGATCCGGATGCCAACCAGTGGCACATGCTGGCGGTCGGCTATCCGTTGTGGCTGTGGACGTCCGGTCCGACCCGGCTGACCACCACGGCGAGCCGCTACGGGCTGAGCTTCACCCTCACCGCCACCTGGGAGAGCACCCGCTTCGAGTTCGGCGACGGGAGCGGCCTCACCTGCACGCGGACCACCCCCTACTCGCCCACGACAGCGCCGGGCACCCCCTCGCCCACGTGCGGCTACAGCTATCAGAAAGCCTCTCCAGCAGCCGGCTATCAGGTGCGGGCGATCACCCATTGGCGAGTCGACTGGGCGGCCTCGGGCCAGAGCGGACAGATCTCCACCAGCTACGCCGGCAGCCGCACCGTCCCAGTGGGCGAGCTGAACGCTCTGATCGTGAAGTAGCCAGGCCTGTGGTCAGTGCGGACCGCTAGCGTGGGCCCATGCCGTTGACCAGCAGCCCGGAAAAGCCGCAGCCCCTGCGGGTGGTGCTGCAGGCCACCAAGGACTGGGTCGAGCGGCTCAGCCCGATCTGGGTCGAGGGCCAGCTGATCGAAATCAAGCGGCGCTCCGGCCCCACTCAGTTCCTGACCATGCGCGACACCCTGGGCGAGTTTTCGGTCACCGTGTCGACCAACCAGGCGGTGCTGGACGCGGCCGGCCCGCTGACCGAGGGCACCGTAGTCGCAGCTCTGATCAAGCCGACGATCTGGACGAAGTCGGGCAGCCTCACTTTCCAGTGCAGCGACCTGCGTCCCTCCGGCGAGGGCCGGCTACTGGCCGCGATCGAGCAGCGCAAGCGGATGCTCCAGGCGGAGGGGCTGTTCGACCCGGCACGCAAGCGACGACTGCCGTTCCTGCCCCAGCGGATCGGGCTGATCACCGGAGCCGGCAGCGCCGCCGAGCGGGACGTCCTGGAGAACGTCCGCCGCCGCTGGCCGGCCGCAGTGATCGAGGTTCGACACAGCCTGGTCCAGGGGCAGGCTGCGGTCGAGCGGCTGATCGACGCCCTGCGCAGCCTGGAAGCCGCACCCGAGGTGGACGTGATCATCATCGCCCGCGGCGGCGGCTCGCTGGAGGACCTGCTGCCGTTCAGCGATGAGGGCCTGGTCCGTGCCGTCTTCGCTTGCCGGACGCCGGTAGTCAGCGCAATCGGCCACGAAACAGACACTCCGATTCTCGACCTGGTCGCCGACCTGCGCGCCTCCACTCCGACCGACGCAGCCAAGCGAGTAGTGCCGGACGCGGCTGCCGAGACCGAAAAGCTGGCCGCGGCCCGACGCCAGCTGGAGCTGGCGATCAGCAACCGGATCCACAACGAGCAGCGCCGGCTGGACGAACTGCGCAGCCGTCCGGTGCTGCGTGACCCGACGGCCGCATTGGCCGGCCACTACGAGCGACTCGGCCAGACCCGGGAGCGCCTGGGGCGCGCCATCACCACCCGGCTGCGCGAGGAGTCGCTCGGTCTGGGCCACACCATTGAGCGGGTTCGCGGGCTTTCGCCGCGAGCCACCCTGCAGCGCGGCTACGCGATCCTCGCCGATGCCGCCGGCAACACCGTCGACCGGGTCGCCGCTGCGCACACCGGCCAGGAACTCAGCGCCCGACTGGCCGATGGCCGCCTCGGACTCACCGTCACCGAACTGCATCAGGAGCAGCAATGAGCAAGCCGGCCCAGCCCAGCTACGAAGAGGCCCGCGATCAGCTGGTCGAGATTCTGCACAAATTGGAGTCCGGGTCGGTTCCGTTGAGTGAGTCGATGGCCTTGTGGGAGCGCGGCGAAGAGCTCGCGGCGATCTGCCAGGGCTGGCTGGACGGGGCCAAGGCGAAGATCGAAGCCGCCCGGCCCAAGGCCGACGGCTGATGCGTTATGTGATCGCGCCGGGCTACCTCGACTCCGACGCGGGCCACTGGCAGACCCTGTGGCAGCAGGGCTGGGGGGCTGCAGCCGTTCGGATTGCACCGAGTTCCTGGGTCGAACCTGAGTTCGACGACTGGCAGCGCGCTGGACACCGCGGTCAGCCCTGGATCGATGATCGTGGCGCACAGTCTGGGCTGCCTGGCAGCGCTGGCCTGGCTCGACCGGCATCCCGGAGTGGCCGCCGGCGCGTTCCTGGTCGCCGTCCCCGATGCCGGACGTCCGGACTTCCCGGCCACGATCCGCGGATTCAGTCGTCCATCGGCTCCTGTGTCCGATCCGGTGCTGATGGTCGGCTCGACCGACGATCCGTACGCCGACTGGAGCTTTACCCAGAGCACGGCCGAGCTGCTCGGGGTGCGGCTGATCACAGTGGAGGGCGGCGACCACCTCAGCACCGCTTCAGGGCGTGGGCCGTGGCCCGAGGGCCGGGCCAGCTTCGACGAGTTCGTGGCCAGCCTGCCGCTGACCGAGCGACGCCCCTAGCGAGCCCGCCGACGCTGCTCCCCTCGCCTCCCACGCCTCACCCCGAGGCACCAAGCTGCCGAGCCCCCAGGACACCGAGCCGCCGAGTCCAGGTTCACCCTCGCCTCAGCTGGCTGACCGCCGATGCTGTTGCTCTCAGACCGGCTCCGGAGGCGTGGTGGCGATCGCGCCCAGACCGGTGTCCACGATGGCTGTTCACCAGCGGTTGTGGACGTCCTCAGCCCAGCCATAGATACCGTCGAAGCTGACCCCGTCGAAGCGGCCCGACCAGTAGCCGAAGCATTGGTCAGTCCGGGATGAGATGACCCCCAGATCGCTCCGGGCCATCCGGTCATACTCGGGGGTGAACGTCGCGTCGAGCCCGCCACCGACGATCCGCCACGGGCGGCGCCAGTCAGCCAAGTCATAGCTCCACTGGAGCTCGTCGGAGATCTTGCGCAATCGCCCGCCCAGCAGAATGCCGTTCTCCGTCGAGCCGCTGCCGACCGTCCACTTGCCACCGACCTGGATGCCGAACACCTCACCGTCGACGAGCCCCGAGCCCGCACCCCAGTTCCAGTGGACGTCGTAGGGCCAGCGCCCTCGTCCGTGGTCGAGCACTGCCCACGACAGCCCCGCCGGCACCTCATGAGTCACTCCGTCGATCACCAACGATCCACGGGCCGGCTGGGCGAGGTCTTTCACCGTGTACTGGAAACGCCGCCGCGACCACGGCACCACGACAGCCAGGCAGTCCTGGTCGGCTGGGCGACTCACCAGCACGTCGAAGCTCACTCGGTCGGCCTGTGCCTGCAGCCGGACGCCATCGGCGCCGGGAGTGATGTCGATGGCCAGGCCCTTCGCCCGGGCGGACGCGACTCCGCCGCCCAGGTTTGCCGGCAGCGCCGCTCCGCGTGCCGGCAGCACTGTGGCCGCCGCTCCCCAGGTCTGTTCGGTGGCCCGGTCGAGCACCCAGAGTTCGTGAACGGCCGCGTAGTCGATCAGCGAAACAGTGACGGCGAGTACGTGGCTGGGCGTGGCCACATTCCAGTACTCCCAGCGCTTGTTGCGCGGCCACCCGCGGCGACCGTCGATGCCCGAGGTGTCCACCAACGGACGTCGCGCCCACCCCACGGCGTCGGGGTTGAGCGAGCCGTCGGGCAGGGTCAGCGTCACCGGATTCAGGAGTTCGCGTTCGGCCATGGTTCATTGTGACGCGACCCATGCACAACCGGGCGGAGCGCCGAGCGGCATCATCGCGCAGCACTCAGAGGCTTCCTCCAACCTCACCTCGACGTCCCACCGGCCCGGCCGGATGCCGAGCAAAAGCCGGTGCGCAACCGACGGCCTCACCAGGAGGCCGCAAGGGCGCTCGAAGCTCAGATTCCTGCCGTCTGAGGGAGGCGTGCGACCATTGGCGAGTGGACAGATCGGAGCTAGTCGCGCGAGCGCGGACACCTTTCGGGGAAGTTGTGCTTCGCCGTCGCGACGACCCCGATGGCCTGGTGGACGAGTTGGTGGTGAACGGCGTCTTCGCGATGGATTCTGCCGAGGTCACCTCCGAACTGATTCTCGCCGATTCCGCCGGCGTCGCCGCCGGGAGCCCCCCAGGGCGAGTACTCGTCGGCGGACTGGGATTGGGATACACAGCCGCTCGGCTGCTGGCCAATGGCGCCGAACTCGTCCGGGTGGTCGAACTCGCGGAACCACTGGTGGAGTGGGCAATGGCCCGGCTGACCCCGCAGCTCGGACAGGTCGCGTCCGACTCCCGAGCCGAGTTGGTGGTCAACGATGTTTTCTCCGAAATCGAAGGCACCGACCAACTGTGGGATGCGATCCTGCTCGACGTCGACAACGGACCGAGCTTCCTGATCCATGATGAGAACGCGCGGGTCTATTCCGAGAGCTTCCTCCGCACCTGCCTGGCTCGGCTCGTCCCCGGCGGACGACTGGTCATCTGGTGCGATCAGACCAGCCCGGACCTCGAAGTGACCCTACGCCGGCTCACCCCGCAGGTGGAGTTGATCCTCGTCCCCGTGACCCGCGAGGGTCGCAGCTTCGACTACGCGCTCTATCGAGCAATCCCACTCTGAGCCACGCCTCTTCACGCACGCTCAGCCGGTCAGACGACTCCCCCGCGCTACCCGTTCATCACGAAGCTACCCGTACAGCAGTAGCGCGGCAGACCAAGCGGTAGCACCACTCGCACAAGCGGTAGCACGGCGCACTCAGCGGTAGCGCGGTGAGCCAGAGCTCGAGCGCGACCGGAGGGAGTGGGCGGCTAGACCCCGGCGAACGGGTCGGCGATGCCGATGTAGACAGTCTCGAGGTACTCCTCGATGCCCTCTGCACTGCCCTCGCGTCCGAGGCCGGACTGCTTGACCCCACCGAACGGTGCAGCGGGGTTCGAAATGACCCCCGCATTCACCGCGAGCATCCCGGTTTCAATCCGCTCCGACAGCCGTAGCGCCCGGGCCAGGTCCGTGGTGTAGAGGTAGGAGATCAGCCCGAAGGGAGTGCTGTTGGCCACGGCCACGGCATCGTCCTCGGAGTTGAAGGTGGCGATCGGCACCACCGGGCCGAAGATCTCCTCGGTCAGCACCCGCGCCTCGCGAGGGACGTCCACCAGCACGGTCGGCTCGAAGAAGTAGCCCGGGCCGTCGACCCGATGCCCGCCGACCAGGAGCCGTCCGCCCAGCGACTGGGCCTCAGAAACCAGCCCACCGATCCGAGCCAGAGCGTCGTCGTCGATGACCGGGCCCAGGCCGACTCCGGCATCGACGCCCGGCCCCACCTTCACTGTCGACACCTTGGCCGAGAGCTTCGCGGCGAACTCATCGGCGATCGGAGCCTCGACGTAGATCCGGTTGGCTGCCGTGCAGGCCTGGCCTCCATTGCGGAGCTTGGCGGCAAAGGCGCCTTCCACCGCAGCGTCCAGGTCGGCGTCGGCGAAGACCAGGAAGGGTGCATTGCCGCCCAACTCCATCGAAGTGCGCAAGACATTGCCCGCCGCCTGGCGCAGCAGCGCCCGCCCGACCTCTGTCGAGCCGGTGAACGACAGTTTGCGCAGCCGCGGATCGGCGAACAGCGGAGCAGTCGTGGCGCCGGAGTGCGCGGTCGGAATGACGTTGATCACGCCGTCCGGGACGCCGACCTCTTGCATCACCTTGGCGAACAGCAGCGTGGTCAGCGGAGTCAGCGCGGCCGGCTTCACCACCACCGTGCAGCCGGCTGCCAGCGCCGGGGCCACCTTGCGGGTGGCCATCGCCAGCGGGAAGTTCCACGGTGTGATCAGCAGACACGGGCCCACCGGACGCTTCGAGACCAGGATCCGGTTGGCGCCGTCCGGCGCGATCGAGTAGCGGCCGTAGATCCGTGGCGTCTCCTCGGAGAACCAGCGCAGGAACTCCGCCCCGTAGGCCACCTCGCCGCGCGACTCGGCCAGCGGCTTGCCCATCTCGAGGGTCATCAGCAGCGCGAAGTCGTCGGCGCGAGCAGTGACCGCCTCGAAGCCGGCGCGCAGCAACTCGGCGCGATGCCGCGGCGACGTCCGCGACCACGAGTCCTGGGCGGCGACGGCTGCATCGAGAGCGGCAATCGCATCCTCCGGCGTCGCGGAAGCGACCTCGGCAAGAGTCGAGGCAGTGGCCGGGTTCTGCACGACGAAGCGCTCGGCCGAGCTGCCGGCACGCCACACTCCCCCGATGAACAGCTCCGTAGGGACGCCGACTGGAAGTTGCGTCATCGCAGTCCTCTCTTGATCGTCGTCCGGGCAGCGCCAGCCGCCCGGACGTCACGACATCAGTCTTGCTCAGCCGATCGCTTCAGCGAAGGCTTCGGCGAGAACGTCCATCGCATCCTCGATCAGTGAGATGTCACTGACCAGAGGCGGCAACATCCGGATCACGTTCCCGAAGCTGCCACAGCTGAGCATTGCCACGCCTCGCCGGATGCAGGCGGCCACCAATGCCTTGGTCAGGGCGGCGTCCGGGGTCTTGGAACCATCCGGCACCACAAGCTCGATGGCCATCATCGCGCCACGGCCACGCACCTCACCGATCTGCGGGAACTGCACCGCAAGGCCATTCAGCCGAGCCGAGAGCACCTCGCCGATTCGGCGAGCCTTGGCCGGCAGATCCTCTGCCTCCATGGTCTCGATGGCAGCCAGCGCGGCCGCACACGACAGCGGGTTGCCGCCGAAGGTGCCGCCCAACCCGCCGGGGACAGGGGCGTCCATGATCTCTGCGCGTCCGGTCACTGCGGCGATCGGCAGGCCGCCGCCCAGCGCCTTCGCGGTGGTGATCAGATCCGGGACGATGCCCTCGTGCTCGACGGCGAACCAGGCGCCGGTGCGGCAGAAGCCGCTCTGCACCTCGTCAGCGATGAAGACCACTCCGTTGGCGTGGCACCAGTCGACGAGTTTGGCCAGGAAGCCGGGCGCCGGGACGATGAAGCCGCCCTCGCCCTGGATCGGTTCCAACACCACGGCTGCGACGTGCTGCTCGCCGACCTGAATGTGCACCTGCTCGACGAAATCGGCGAAAGCCTCCTCGGCGCAATTCTCCGGTCCGGTCGGCCAGCGATAGGGGTAGGCCATCCCCATCCGGTAGACCTCCGGAGCGAATGGGCCGAAGCCGTCCTTGTAGGGCGACACCTTGGCGGTCATCGCCATGGTCAGGTTGGTCCGTCCGTGGTAGGCGTGGTCGAAGACCACGACCGCCTGCCTGCCGGTGTAGGCACGAGCGATCTTCACCGCGTTCTCGACGGCTTCGGCACCGGAGTTCAGCAGCACCGAACGCTTCTCGAAGTCGCCCGGGGTCACCGTGGCGAGCTTCTCGCACAGTTCGATGTAGTTCTCGTACGGGTTCACCATGAAGCAGGTGTGGCCGAAGGACGCCACCTGCTCGGTGACCGCGGCCACCACTCGCGGAGCCGAATGGCCGATGGACGTGACCCCGATTCCGGAGCCGAAGTCGATGATCTGGTTGCCGTCGACGTCCAGCAGGATCGCACCCTCGGCACCAGCGACGTAGATGTCGCTCCCCCCACTGACTGCGGACGACACCGCGGCGACTCGGCGTTGCGCCAACGACTTGGAGATCGGCCCCGGCAGTTCGGTAACCAGCTTTCGTTGCTGGGTGATCATCGTTCTTCCATCCCCCACTTCGAGTCATAACCGGCCGGAGCCGGCCCGGAGAGCAACTCCAGGAAAGGCACTGCGTCAAAGGACTCCGGGCCGCGCACGCCGGCCCCGGACCACACCCCGGTGGCCAGCAGCTCCAGGGCCACCACCGGGTTGATCGCGGTCTGCCAGACGACGCACTGTGCGCCGTAGTTCGCCATCGCCCACTCGTTGTCGACCGCGTGGTACAGGTAGGTGCTCCGCGGCTGGCCGTCCTTCCCCTTGCCAGTGACCCATAGCCCGGCACAGGTCTTGCCGGTCATCCGAGGGCCGATCGTCGCCGGGTCAGGCAGCACGGCTGCCACCACATCGCGCGGGGACACCTTCACTCCCTTCACCTGCACCGGATCGGTGCGGTCCAGGCCGAGGGCATGCAGAGTCTTCAGCACGCCGATGAACTCATCGCCGAGGCCGTACTTGAAGGTGACCCGCTTGGCGTCGACCCAGCGCGGCATCAGCAGCACTTCTTCATGCTCGACGTTCACGCATTCGACCGGACCGATCCCCTCGGGGAAGTCGAAGACCTCGGGCTCGCTGAACGGTGCCGTGGTGTACCAGCCGCGTCCGGCTTCGTGGATCACCGGCGGGTTCAGGCACTCCTCGATGGTGGTCCAGATCGAGAAGGACGGCGCGAAGATCTCCTCGCCGTTGTCATCGCGGACGACCAGGTTGGCGCCGTCGCGGGTGCCGAGCTCGTCGATCTGACTGAACAGGTGGTCGGCGGCGTAGCGGGCGAACACGTCCGACAGTCCCGGCTCGACGCCGATCCCGACCAGGGCGAGCCGACCGGCGGCCTCCCAGTCGGAGGCCTTGGCGAACTGCTCGTCGCCGAGCTTCACCCCGACCTGGGCGTACGGCTCGGACGGGTGCGGGTGCGACAGACTCATCGCCATGTCCAGGTAGTCGGCCCCGGCGGCGAGAGCGCCGTCGAAGATCGGCATCACGAATCGCGGGTCAACCGCATTGAGGACGTGCGTCGCCTGGTGTTCGTGGGCCAGAGCAGTCACCGAAGCGGCATCGGACGCGTCGACGAAGGCTGCGCGGAACCGTCCGCTTCCCCCGGCGGCCTCTGCTGCGGCTACGGTCGCCTGCGCCTTTGCCAGGTCGTAGTCCGCGATCACCATCACCTCGAAGAAACTGCGTCGGGCGGCGATCCGGGCGACGGCGTCGCCCACTCCTCCGGCTCCGACAACGAGGACGCGCATCAGTCAGCCTTTCTCCGTCTCGCGCCGATGGCCTGGGCGATGCCGACGATGCCGACCGCACCCAGGAACATCACGGTGCCGATCACGTTGATCTGCACCGGGGTGCCGCGCTGTGCGGCACCCCATACATACATCGGGAAGGTCACCGTCGTGGCCCCCGCGTTGAAGTTCGTCACGATGTAGTCGTCGAAGCTCAGCGCGAAGGCCAGCAATGCGCCGGCCCCGACTCCGGGCGCGACCAGCGGGAAGGTGACCTTCCAGAAGGCCTGCGCGGGAGTCGCGTAGAGGTCGGCTGCGGCCTGCTCGAGAGCAGGATCCAACGAAGCCACGCGGGCTTTCACGGTCGTGACCACGAACGAGAGCGTGAACAGGATGTGCGCGATCAGGATCGTGGTCTGCCCCGACGGCATCCCCATGGCCACGAACAAGGTGAGCAGTGAGGAGCCCATCACCACCTCGGGGGTGGCCATCGGCAAGAAGACCAGCAGGTTCGTGGCGGCCCGTCCACGGAACCGATAGCGGCCCAGAGCGAAGGCGGCCATGGTGCCGATCACCGTCGAAACCAGGGAAGCGATCACGGCGATCCAGATGCTCAGGCCCAGCGCCTCGCACATGCCCGGGCTGCCACAGGGGTCCAGCCAGGCGTCCAGCGAGAAGTGATTCCACTCGTAGTTGTAGCGGCCGTTGGGCTTGTTGAACGAGAAGACGATCACCACGAGGTTGGGCAGCAGGATGTAGCCCATCACCAGCAGGCCGATGATCACCACGACATTGCGACGAAGCCACGCCATCAGACCAGCTCCTCCGTCCCTGCAGCCCGGACGTATGCGCCCACCAGCACGATGATTGCCACCATCAAGATGAAGGACAGCGCCGCCGCAGTCGGATAATCGAGCACTCGCAGGAACTCGGAGTCGATGACTTGACCGATCATCACCGTCTGCGTGTTGCCGAGCAGCTTGGAGTTGATGTAGTCACCGGCGGCGGGAATGAAGGTGAGCAGCGTCCCCGAGACAACGCCGGGGAGCGACAGCGGCCAGATCACCTTCCAGAACTTGTTCCAGCCGTTGGCGTAGAGATCGCCGGCTGCGTCCACCAGGCGCAGGTCGAGCCGCTCGATCGAGGTGTAGAGCGGCAGCACCATGAACGGCAGGAAGTTGTAGATCAGTCCGGAGATCACGGCGAAGGGCGAGCCCATCAGCGAGTCGTTCGCGGTCAAGCCGAGCCACTGCAGGACGTGGGTGAGGCCCGTCGCCCGGAAGAAGGTCGTGACCCAGCCCTGATCGGTGAGGATGGTCTGCCAGGCCAGGGTGCGGATCAGGAAGTTGGTGAAGAACGGCGCCACCACCAGCACCAGAAGAGTGGTCTTCAGCGGCCCGGAGCGATGTGCGATGAACCAGGCCAGCGGATATCCCAGGACCAGGGTGCCGAGAGTGGCGATCGCGGCGTAGCCGAAGGAGCGGGCGAAGTGCGGCCAGTATCGGCCCAGGGCGTCGGCGTAGGTCTGGAAATGCCACGTCAGGACGAAGCCGTTGTTGATGTCGCCGGTCTGCAGCGACTGAGAGGCCAGCGAGATCGTCGGCACGACGAAGAAGACGATCAGCCACAGCATCACCGGAGCCAGCAGGATCAGTGGAGTGCTCAGCCCCCGCCGAGCCCTTCTCGGCGGACGGCGGACGCCCCCGCTCGGGACCGCGAATGCCATCAGCCGGCTCCCACCACGAAGGAGTGGTGGGGATCCCAGCCCAGGGTCACCTGCTCCCCCAGCGTGGCTCGGTTCGAGCCGTCGTTCGGCTGAGTGACCGTGATCTCTTGCGCCCACGGCATCCGCACCAGGTAGGTGGTGGCGACACCGGTGAAGGACACATCGCTGACCACCCCGTCCATCCGGTTGGTCAGGGTGTGGTCGTTGCTGGACACCAGCCGGAGCTTCTCCGGACGAATGCCCAGCTGCAGTCCCTCCAACACCCCGGACGGCAACTGGTCGGGCCGAATCAGGAAGGTGTGCTCGTGACTGAGCGCCCTGACCAGGCCGCCGATCTGACCGTCCACCTGGAACGGCAGCAGGTTCGACTGGCCCAGGAAGTTCGCCACGAAAGGCGTCGACGGCCGGTCATAGAGGTCACCGGGAGCGCCGAGCTGCTCGATCCGTCCGGCTCTCATCACCGCGATGGTGTCGGCCATGGTCATGGCCTCCTCCTGGTCGTGGGTGACGTGGATGAAGGTGATGCCCACCTCGGACTGGATCCGCTTCAGTTCGATCTGCATTTCGCGGCGCAGCTGAAGATCCAGCGCACCCAGCGGCTCATCCAGCAACAGGATCTCGGGCTCGTTGACGATCGCACGGGCCAAGGCAACCCGCTGCTGCATGCCGCCGGAGAGCTGCCGGGGCTTCTGCTTGGCGCGATCGGCGAGCTTGACCAGTTCGAGGGCGGCCATCGCCTTCGGCTTCCAGTCGGCCACCTTCAACTGCCGCAGTCCGAAGCCGACGTTGTCGAGGATGTTCAGGTGCGGGAACAGCGCGTAGCTCTGGAAGACGGTGTTCACCCGGCGCTGGTGGGCTCGGGTGTTGGTGATGTCATTGGGGCCGAGGAAGATCCGGCCGGAGGTGGGCGTTTCCAGTCCGGCCACCATCCGCAGCGTGGTGGTCTTGCCACAGCCTGACGGGCCGAGCAGGGCGAAGAAGGAGCCGGCTGGGACGTCCAGGTCGATCCCATCGACGGCGACAAACTCGTCATAGGTGCGGACGAGCTCGAGCAGCCGCAGCTCGCCCGAGGCCTTGCGGGTTGCTGGCTCGCTCATCTCAGCCGGTGACCAGCGACTGGAACTGACGGTTGAAGCTGGTCTCCTCGTCGGCGGTCAGCGAACGGAACACCTGGCCGTTGGCCAGTGTCTCTGCGGTCGGAAAGATCAGTTCGTTCTTGGCCACCGACGGGTCGGACTTGGTCAGGATGTCCTTGATACCGACCACCGGACCCACATAGTTGACGTACTCGACGACGTCCGCCATCACCTTGGGGTCGTAGTAGTAGTTGATCAGCTTCTCTGCGTTCAACTTGTGCTGAGCCATCGCCGGGATCACGAAGTTGTCCGACGACATCGTGAAGCCCGTGGACGGCAGCGCGTAGCCGAGCGACGGGTTGTCGGCCCGCAACTGCACCACGTCACCGGTCCAGGCCACACAGGCCGCGGTATCGCCCGAAGCCAACGGCTTGGTGTACTCATTGCCGGTGAAGCCCTTGATCTGACCGGCGTCCTTGGCCGCCTGCAGCACGGCGATCGCATCGGAGAAGTCGGCTGCGGTGAAGCTGGCCAGCTTCTTGCCCTGTTCCATCATCACCAGGCCGACGGTGTCGCGCATCTCGGTGAGCAAGGTGACCTTGCCCTTCAGCGCCGGATCGTGCAGCAGCTGATCCATCGTGGTGACCTTCTTGCCACCGGTCGCCTTCGGGTTGTACGCGATGCCGGCGAAGATGCTCTGCCATGGCAGCGAGTAGACCCGGCCCGGATCGAACTCGACATTGGCCAGGGTCGGCTCGAGGTTCGCCGCATTGGGGATGTTGGCCTTGTCCAGCGGCAGCAGGTAGCCGAGCCGAATCATTCGAGCCACCATCCAGTCGGTGCTCACCCAGACGTCACGACCGGTGTCCCTACCCGCCTCCAACAGCGGACGAACCTTCGCGAAGAACTCGTCGTTGTCGTTGTAGTCCTCGTTGTAGTTGACCTTGATCCCGGTGGACTTGGTGAACGCATCGATGGTCGGATGATTCCCGTTGTCGCCCACGTCGATGTATTGCGGCCAGTTCGACCAGTTGACCAGCTTGTCGGTATCGGAAAGATCGGTCGCCGCCAGCGGCGTCTTCGCTGGGCCGGGCGTTCCATCTGCCGAACTTGCCGCACCATTGGGCTGGCGACCCGGGCTGCCACAGGCGGCCAGCAGGCCGGCTGCGCCGAGGCCAGCCAGTCCACCGAGCACCGAACGGCGGGTCAGTGCCGAACGAGCCAGCGAGGCGGTCAGCGCGTTGATTTCGCGTTGGTCGGACATCGGTGCTCCTCTTCTCAGACGCTCAGTAATCAACAAGCTAAACCGCCATTGTTTCGCCCCTGTTACCACGGATTTCGTAGATGTTGCACTTGCTATCTACGCAATCAGCAGGCAGTATCGACGGCGTGTCAACCCCTCGCATGGACCAAACCGGCCCGTCAGACAGTCTTTCAACGCGCGTCGGAAGCCTGATCGACCCGACCGGCAAGCGCATCATCGAACTTCTTCAGACCGACGGACGGATGCCCTACGTCAGCATTGCCGCCGAGGTCGGTCTGTCCGAGGGCGCCGTTCGGCAACGCGTCCAGCGGATGATCGACGCCGGGGTGATCCAAATCGTCGCCGTCACCGACCCGCTGATGGTGGGCTTCGCCCGGCAGGCGCTGATCGGAATCAAGACCCAAGGCGATGTCGCCCCGGTGGCCGATGCGATCTGCCAGATCCCCCAGGTGGACTACGTGGTGACCACAGCCGGCGGGCACGACCTCCTGGTCGAGGTGGTCTGCGAGAACGACGACGAACTGCTCGAGGTGCTGATGAGCAGGATCCGCGCCCTGCCCGGGGTGACCAGCACCGAGACCTATGTGTATCTGAAGCTCAACAAACAGCACTACGACTGGGGAACTAGATGACTGATGCCGATCCCGCCTATGCCTTCACCCGCAGCGGCGCGAAGCTGACTGACGCAGCTCGCGACCACCTGTGGGGACACTTCAGCCGGCACTCGGTGTACGAGCCGGCCGACGCGGGCGGAGGCGGAGCGGCAGTACCGGTGATCGTCCGCGGCCAGGGGCATCGGATCTGGGATTCGGCCGGACGCTCCTACATCGACGGCCTCGCCGGCCTGTTCACCGTCCAGGTCGGCCACGGTCGCACCGAGTTGGCCCAGGCAGCCGCCGCGCAGGCCGCGCAACTCGCCTACTTCCCACTGTGGAGCTACGCCCACCCGGCCGCGATCGAGCTGGCCGAGCGGCTGGCCGGCTACGCCCCGGGCGACCTGAACCGGGTCTTCTTCACCAGCGGTGGCGGCGAGGCTGTCGAGTCGGCCTGGAAGCTGGCCAAGCAGTACTTCAAGCTCACCGGCAAGCCGACAAAGACCAAGGTGATCTCCCGCGCTGTGGCCTATCACGGCACTCCGCAGGGAGCCCTGTCGATCACCGGCATTCCGGCAGCCAAAGCCATGTTCGAGCCGCTGGTGCCGGGCGCCTTCCGGGTGCCGAACACCGGGATGTACCGCGCTCCGGAGCAATACCGCGACGACGAGTACGCCTTCGGCCAGTGGGCGGCCAACCGGATCGCGGAGATGATCGAGTTCGAGGGCCCCGACACCGTCGCCGCGGTGTTCCTGGAGCCGGTGCAGAACTCGGGCGGCTGCTTCCCGCCGCCGCCCGGCTACTTCGAGCGGGTCCGCGAGATCTGCGACGAGTACGACGTGCTGCTGGTCTCGGACGAGACGATCTGCGCCTTCGGACGGATCGGCTCGATGTTCGCCTGCGACGACTTCGGCTACGTCCCCGACATCATCACCTGCGCGAAGGGGATGAGTTCGGGTTATGCCCCGATCGGAGCGATGATCGCCTCCGACCGGCTGTTCGAGCCGTTCCGGCATGGCACGACGAGCTTCGCCCACGGGTACACCTTCGGCGGCCACCCGGTCTCTGCCGCGGTCGCGATGGCCAACCTCGACCTGATGGAGGCCGAAGGGCTGAACCAGCGCGTCCACGACTTGGCTCCGAAGTTCCGGGCCGAGTTGGACACCCTGCTGGATCTGCCGATCGTCGGCGACGTCCGCGGCGCCGGCTACTTCTACGGCATCGAACTGGTCAAGGACAAGGCGACTCGGGAGACCTTCAACGAGGCCGAGTCCGAGAAGCTGCTGCGCGGCTTCCTGTCCAAGGGGCTGTACGACGCCGGCCTCTACTGCCGCGCGGACGATCGCGGTGACCCGGTGATTCAGCTGTCACCGCCACTGACCATCGGCGAGCCGGAGTTCGCCGAGATCACCGGCATCCTGCGCCAGGTGCTGACCGAGGCGTCCAGCCTCCTGTGAGGTCATGCGACCTGGACGCCGGTGCTGAGCGTCCAGGTCGGACTCAGCCCTCCAGCGCGCGGCGCAAGGCGTCGAGACGTTGTTCGACCTGGCTCAGCCGGGCGGCAAGCTCGGGGTTCGGCGCCTCCGCCGAGTCGGCAGCCGCAGGCGCGGCGGCCGGCGCTCTCCAGGGCTTGGCGAACTTCAGGTAGCCGATCGTGATCGTCACCGCGAGGGCGACCGCGACCACGACGAACCGCCAGATGCTCTGATCGGTCGTGATGGTCATGCCCACGGCGTAGATCATCGTGAACACTCCGCCCAGCAGCAGGCCGTTGGTGATCACTGCCTGGTGCGCCGGCAGCGCCAGCGAGATCACCAGGATCGCGGTGGCCAGCACCAGCAGGATGATGCCGGTAATCAATCGCCAGTTACTGAACACCGACGAGCTGTACTCCCCGCCAAAGGACGGCTCCGGATAGAAGGTGTTCACCCCGATGCCGACGAAGGCGACCACCACCAGGCCGAGGAAGAAGCCGAAAATGATCTGCAGTGCTCCATTGCCCTTCATGGCCCGAGCCTAGCCGCGAGCCGGTGTCGGCGGGGCGATTCAGATCCCGACGTCCTCCAGCATCTCGGTGACCAGAGCGGCGATCGGCGAGCGCTCCGAGCGGGTCAGTGTCACGTGAGCGAACAGCGGGTTGCCCTTCAGCCGCTCGACAACCGCCACCACGCCGTCATGCCGCCCGACCCGCAGGTTGTCGCGCTGGGCGACGTCGTGAGTGAGCACCACCCGGGAGTTCTGGCCGATCCGGCTGAGCACCGTCAGCAGGACGTTGCGTTCCAGTGACTGTGCCTCGTCCACGATCACGAAGGCGTCGTGCAACGAGCGTCCGCGAATGTGGGTCAGCGGGAGCACCTCGAGCATCTCCTGGGCGAGCACCTCGTCGATGACGTTCTTGCTGGTCACCGAGCCGAGCGTGTCGAAGACCGCCTGGCCCCACGGCGACATCTTCTCGCCCTCGCTGCCAGGCAGATAGCCCAACTCCTGGCCTCCGACGGCGTAGATCGGACGGAACACGATCACCTTGGAGTACTGGCGGCGCTCCAGGACCGCTTCCAGCCCGGCGCACAGGGCCAGGGCCGACTTCCCGGTGCCGGCGCGTCCGCCGAGGGAGACGATGCCGACATCGGGATCCATCAGCAGATCGAGCGCCACCCGCTGTTCGGCCGAACGTCCACGAATACCGAAGGCCTCGCGGTCCTTGATCAGCCGGACGGTGCCGTCGGTGGCCACCCGGCCCAGCGCGGACGAGCTGGTCCCGTGCAGCACGACGCCGGTGTGACACGGCAGGTCGACCGCCTCCGGGATCACCGCACTGCCCGCGCTGTAGAGCTCGTCGATGGACTCCGAGTTCACATCGAGTTCGGCCATGCCCGTCCAGCCGGAGTCGGGAGTCAGCTCGTGGCGGTACTCCTCTGCGGCAAGGCCGACCGCCGACGCCTTCACTCGCATCGGTAGATCCTTGCTGACCAGCACCACGTCGTTGCCTTCGGCGCGATAGTTCAGCGCGACCGCCAGAATCCGGGAGTCGTTGTCGCCGAGCCGGAAGCCGGCCGGAAGCACCTCCGGATCGGTGTGATTGAGCTCCACCCGCAGAGTGCCTTCGACCTCGTTGACCGGAACTGGGGCGTCCAGACGTCCGTAGCGCACCCGCAGGTCGTCCAGCGCCCGTAGCGCGGTGCGCGCGAAGTAGCCCAGTTCGGGGTGATGCCGCTTGGCTTCGAGTTCGGTAATCACCACCACCGGGATCACCACCGAGTGTTCGGCAAATCGACGCAGCGCGTGTGGATCACTCAGCAGGACCGACGTATCCAGCACGTAGGTTTTCAACGCTTGCGCGGTGGACGCGCTGGCGGAAAACACGGTTCGGGTGCTCGTGCGCTGCATTGTCGGTACCTATCCGAGCCGGGCCTCACCCATCTCCGGCTCAACCAGTTGGCTAGCCGAAGGGGCTCGGGCCGGGTGCAGGCCCGCGGGTCAAGCTCGTCGGAGCCGGACGATGCATAGAGAGCCTCTCGGCGCCCGGGAGGACCCCGAGTGCAGTTTCACGCTACGTCTGCCGATTGCCTTGTCAGTGACGACACGCCGTCCGCGGGGCGGTGCTAACCCAGCCGTAACCCTGCGTTCGCCTGCGCCACTCAGCGGCCGTAGCGGCGCTCCCGCTGCGCGTAGGAGCGCAGCGCCCGGACGAAGTCGACCTTGCGGAAATCGGGCCACAACGCTTCACAGAAGTAGAACTCGCTGTGAGCGGACTGCCAGATCAAGAACCCCGACATCCGCTGCTCACCGGAGGTGCGGATGATCAGATCCGGGTCGGGCTGGCCGGCGGTGTAGAGATGCTCGGCGATGTGGTCGATCTCCAGGCTCTGGGCCAGGTCGTTCAGGTCGGTGCCCTTTGCGGCTTCGCTGGCCAACAGCGAGCGGACCGCATCGCGCAACTCCTGGCGGCCGCCATAGGCGATGGCGACGTTCACGTGGCAGCCGGCGTGAGTGGCGGTCGCAGCCTCCGCTGCGGCCAATCGGGCGGCCATCGCGGACGGCAGCAGATGAGGATCACCGACGATCTGAACCCGATAGTCGCCGGCGGCGGCCAGGTCGTCCACCATTGCCTGGATCACGTCGAGCAGCGGGGCCACCTCGTCCTCGGCGGATCGACACAGGTTGTCGGTCGAGAGCACCCACAAGGTGACGACTTTGATCCCGAGTTCGGAGCACCAGCCGACGAACTCGATCAGTTTGTCCGCCCCGGCCTGATAGCCCACCACGAGGGGACGGTCGGGGGCGTTCATCCGGGCCCAGCGCCGGTTGCCGTCGGCCAGCACGGCGACATGGTTGGGCAAAGCGTCGTGGTCCAGCTCAGCCAGCAGCCGCTGCTCGTAGACCGAGTACAGCAGGTTCAGCGACTGCAACCGGTGGGTGACATCCCGGAACCGCGAGCCCAGCGACATGCCTGCACCCTACCGCCGCAGCCGGGCAAATCGGCCATCCGGACGACAAGGATGGGCCGGATCCGGACAGAGCTTGAATGTGCCCCCGAAGTAACCTACGGTTGGGTAAGTTACTTCAGCGTAGGTAGGAGTCAGAATGACGACTGAGACGGCCGCAACGCCCCTCCAGACCTCTCCCCTGCCCGCGAAACCTCGGATGCGCGGCTGGCTGCACCTCGCCGCCACACCGGCCTCGACCGTCGGCGGAGTGCTGCTGATGATCTTCGCCCACGATCTCGCCGGACGGGTGGGAGCCGCCGTATGGATGGCCGGCGCCATCGTCCTGTTCGGCAATAGTGCCGCCTACCACTTGGGCCACTGGTCACCGGTCGTCACCGACGTGCTGCGTCGGATCGACCACGCCAACATCTTCATCTTCATCGCCGCCACCTATACCCCGCTCGCACTCAACACCCTGCAGCCGTCGGACGCGACGACCCTGCTGATCGTGGTGTGGGCGGTGGCCGTCGCCGGCCTGCTGGTGCAGGTCCTGTGGCCGACCTCGCCGCGCTGGCTCAACGTCGGCTGCTACCTCGGCATGGGCTGGGTGGCCGTCGGCTGGTTGCCGGCGCTGTGGGCAGGCGGGGGCCCGGTGGTGATCGGACTGATCGGGCTCGGCGGACTGTTCTACTCGATCGGTGCAGTCATCTACGGGCGCAAGGCACCCAACCCGTCACCGACCTGGTTCGGCTTCCACGAGATTTTCCACGCACTGACCATCGTCGCGGCGATGTGCCACTTCGCCGCGATCGCCATCGCGATCCTCTCCTAGCACCGCCCCAGCCGGCTCAGTTCACCCGGCTCCACAAGGCTGCGCGCAGGTCGGCCAGCTCTTTGGTCGGAGCGAAGCAGGTCGTTCCACGGCAGACATAGACCGAGGGTTCGGTCCGGTCGTCGAAGTGGTGCGCAAAGCCGGCAGTACCGGCCGGACCAGTGACCACCGCAGTTCCCGCCGGGGCCATCCGCCAGGCGGCGCGGGCCAGATCATCCAGCGGATCCTCGGCGATCACCACCGCGACCGCCGGCTTCAGCCCGGTGCGGGCCTCGTCAGCGATCAGCGCGTCGGTGAGCGCCGCACCGGCGAACCGCGGCGCGGCCTGCAGGAGTCCCCGCAGAGTCAGTGCCGCCTGGTCGGCGCGCTCAAGATAGTCCGCCCGATCGGCCAGCAGGCCCACCAGCCGAAGCGCGGCGATCAGCGTGCTGGTGCCCGACGGGGTCGGGTTGTCGGCCAGGCTGCGCGGACGTGCCCACAGCTGCTCGGCATCGACAGCCGTGTCGTAGAAGCCACCGTCCTCGGCGCTGAACAGCTCCAGCGCGGTGGCCAGCACGGCCTGCGCCCGCTCCAACCAGACAGCCTCCCCAGTGGCACCGGCCAGTCGGGCGAAGCCGGTTGCGACTGCCCCATAGTCCTCGGCAAAACCGGGGACGTCGCCAGCCAGCCCGTCCAGGCTGGAGCGGCGCATCCGTCCATCGATCCAGTGGTCGCGCCACAGCGCGTCCGCCGCACCGCTGGCCAACTCCAGCCAACGCGGCTCGTTGAAGACGGTAGCCGCCCAGCACAGCGACTCGATCGCCAGCCCGTTCCAGGCGGCGATCACCTTGTCGTCACGGGACGGCGCATAGCGCTGGAATCGCTCGGTGAGCAGCTTGGCCGTGACCTCGGCCAGCCGCTGCGGATCGGGGTGGCCGCGCAACTGGAGGGTGGACAGGCCATGTTCGAAGGTGCCGGTCGAGGTCACGTGGAAGACACCGGCCGCCCAGTCACCGTCGTCGGGACCCAGCACATCGGTGAGCAGTTCCGGACTCCAGCAGTAGTAGATGCCCTCGTGACGGTTGCCATGCGCGTCCAGGCTGTCGGCATCCAGGGACGAGGCGAAGCCACCGGATTCGGTGCGCAGCTCTCGCTCCAACCAGCCGACGATGCCGTGCACGACCCGCTCGTGCTGCCAGCGCAGCGTCGGATCGTGGTCGGCGGTGCGCCGCCAGCCGCGGACATAGGTGCCCAGTAGCAGCGCGTTGTCGTAGAGCATCTTCTCGAAGTGCGGCACCACCCAGGAGGCATCGACGCTGTAGCGGGCGAAGCCGCCGCCGAGCTGGTCGTGGATGCCACCGCGAGCCATCGCGTCCAGGCTGCGCTGGGCGGCGTCCAGCGAGCCGGGTTCTCCCTTGACCAGCAGTGCGTCGATCAACAGCGGCGCCGGGAACTTCGGTGCGGTGCCGAAGCCGCCGCTCAGCGGGTCGAAGTCGGCCGAGGCTGCGTCGAGGAGCTTCCAGACGTCCAGGCGTCCGGATTCCGACGGCATCGGCTCGAAGGACTCCGCCAGAGCAGCGGTGATCACGGCGGCGCCATGGACGGCCTCGTCGCGGCGCTGCGCCCAGGCGTCGGCGATCGCGGTGAGCACCTCGGTGAAGGACGGCGTCTGACCGACCCGCTCCGGCGGAAAGTAGGTGCCGGCGAAGAACGGCTCTCCGCTCGGGGTGGCGAAGACCGTCATCGGCCAGCCGCCGGAGCCGGTCAGCGACTGGGTGGCCGCCATGTAGAGCGCGTCCAGGTCGGGGCGCTCCTCGCGGTCGACCTTGATCGCCACGAAGTTCGGGTTCACCAGCTCGGCGATCGCCGGATCGGAGAACGACTCGGCAGCCATCACATGGCACCAGTGGCAGGAGGCGTAGCCGATCGAGATCAGTAGCGGACGCCCGCTGGCTTCGGCTTCGGCGAGCGCTTCGGGGCCCCACTGCCACCAGTCGATCGGGTTCTCGGCATGCAGCCGCAGGTACGGAGAGGATGCGTCGGCCAGGCGATTCACACAGCGCAGCTTAGGTCAGACCCCACCACGAACCGATATCGGCGACGGTTCCATTGCTGCCCTCCCCCTTGTCCGCTGCCTGCGCGACGAACGGCGAGGGCCGTCCCCGACTAGCGCAGACCGGCGAACAGGTCGTTCTCGGGCAGGCTCGTGGGAACCGTGGAGGAGACCAGCTGGTAGTCCTCGGTCGGCCAGACTTCGCGCTGCAGTTCCAGCGGCACCTCGAACCAGTCTCCGTCCGGGTCGATCTGGGTGGCGTGGGCCAGCAGCGCCCGATCTCGCACCTCGAAGTAGTCGGCACACTCGACGAAGGTGGTCAGCCGGTCGGCCTCGCCACGTCCATCGCCCTCCATCCGGGAAAGCCAGTCGGCGTAGGGCCGCGGACGCCCCGAGGCGTGCATCGCGTCGTCCAGAGCGGCCAGTCGGGCCCGGTTCAGCGAGATGTCGTAGTAGACCTTGGCCACCTGCCAGGCTGGACCATGCTCGGGCCAGGCGGACGGATCCGCAGCCGCCTTCACCGCAGCCATCGAGATCTTGTGGCACATGATGTGGTCGGGGTGCGGGTAGCCGCCATGCTCGTCGTAGGTGGTCAGCACCTGCGGACGAAACTCGCGAATCACCTTCACCAGAGCACCGGCTGCGCGATCGACTCGCTGAGCGGCGAAGCTCTCCGGAGCGACCTTTGGCCCCATTCCCGAGTCGATGAAGCCCAGCCAGACCTGCTCGATCCCCAGAATCCGCGCCGCTTCGGCCATTTCGGCGCGGCGCAGTTCGGGCAGGTTCGCCCAGTTCTGAGGGGTGTCCATCTTCGGATTCAGAATCGAGCCCGCCTCGCCACCGGTACAGGTGGCCACCAGCACCCGGACACCCTCTGCGACATAGCGCGCCGTCGTGGCCGCGCCCTTGCTCGACTCGTCGTCGGGGTGGGCGTGCACGTGCAGCAGGCGAAGTCCGTCCGGTTGCGCTGACATGGGCCCCATTGTCCTTCAGCACAGCAGGCAAGTCCCAGTCCGCACCTAAGGATTGCCCAGCGAACACGAACCCGAGGCCTCCGTTGCGCTCGCGCTAGGCTGGTCCGACTATGACCGAACAATCTGTAACCTGGCTTACCCCCGAGGCGTATGAGCGCCTCAGTGCCGAACTCGTCCACCTCAAAGGCGAGGGCCGGCGCATGGTTTCAGCGAAGATCGCGCAGGCTCGCGAAGAGGGCGATCTGTCCGAGAACGGCGGCTACCACGCCGCCCGCGAGGAACAGGGTCATCAGGAAGCCAGAATCCGTCAGCTCACCCAGATGCTCGAGAACGCCGAGGTCGGCGAGACCGTCGTGGCCGCGGACGAGGTTGTGCCTGGGGTCGCAGTCACCATCTACTACGACAACGACAGCGACGACTCCGACACCTTCCTGCTCGGCTCCCGCGAGCTGATGGGCGTGGACCACTCGGTGGACCTCGAGGTGTTCAGCCCGCAGTCCCCGCTGGGTGCGGCGATCATGGGCCGAAAGGTCGGCGAGACCGTCCGCTACATCGCCCCGACCGGCAAGCCGATCGAGGTCACCATCGTCGAGGTCAAGCCCTTCACGTCCTGAGCACCGCTCGTCGAGCCTTCCGACGGCTCCTCCGAGAGCCCGTCGAAGGGCGCGTCGGCGATTCCGTCAGACTCAGTCGAAGTCGGCCAACAAGGCGGCGGCCTCGACAGGATCCAGCGCACCGCTGGCCACCTCGCTGAGTACCTGCTCGCGGGTCATCGTCGGGACGGTGTTCGCGTCGCTGCCCAAGCCGAGCTTCATCAGCAGCGCCGTGAACCGTGCCCTGGCCGTCGGATAGGAGACGCCGAGGTGCTTCTCGACCTCGCGCAGATTGCCGCGCGAGGCGAGGAAGACGCGCAACAGCTCGGTCTCCCGCTCATCGAGGGCACAGAAATCGCAGTGACCGAACTCGCCGGCCAGCTCAGTGCCGCAGCTGCGGCAGCCGAGCCGGGTGGTGATCAGCTCGTCCCCACAGACCGGACACTCCGATGGTGCCCGGTAGGTCGACGCCTTGCTCATCGCAGATCCTCCGCCACCCCGCTACGGATGCTGGCGAAGCCCATCACCACACCGACATCGAGCCGGGCAGAGCCGTTACCGAGGACGACCTCATCCAGCGGGCCGTTGTGAACCCCGGACCAGTTGATCTTGCCCAGCTGCACCTCACCGCGGACGGTGACGTTCGAGCTCTCGTCCAGGTCGATGTTCAGATTGCCGGACTCGACCCGGATCCGAGAGCGCCCGCTGGTGATCGCACCGTGCAGATCGACAGAGCCGGCCTGCACCAGGACGTCACTGGCTTCGGCGACGTCGCGCAGGTCAGCCCCACCTGCGGTGATCCGAACCTTGCCCAGGTAGGGAACCCCGGAGCAGGCGAGGTGCCCGGCGGTGATCTCGACGTCGACCGCGATCGACGGGTTCACCCGCAAGTACAGCTCCTTGCCCAGGCCCAGCGAGCGGATGTCGTCCAGACTGCGCGGCGGACGCAGCAGGCTGAACCCGTCCAGGCTCGGCCCGAACTCGCCGTCGCTGGTGATCTCGAGCACCGAACCGGATCGACGCAGCACATGCGGCCCCTCCGCCGAGGCGGTGGCCACACTCGGGTCGCCGACGATCCGGACCCGGCGTCCGACGACACGCACCGCGATTCGATCGACACCCTTGCTGCCGGCGGCGCGGCGGCGTCCGGCACCGGCGGAGTCCATCGGCGGCTGCTCGAAGACTTCCCGGGCGTGCGGTGAGTACTGGCGACGCCCGGTCTCGGGGTCGGCAGACAGTTCCTCGTCGCTGGGTTCGGCGTCAAAGACCTCAGCGGCCACCGGCTCGTCCTCGGCATGCCGAGGCTCGGCCTTGAGCGCGTCAATGCGGCGAGCCGCCTCGGCAGCGTCGATGCGTCCAGCGGCCAGTTCCTCCAGAATCGGAGTCAGATCAGAGTTGCTCATGAAGTAATGGTAGGCCGAGCTTTCCAGAAAGGAAGGTGTCGCTTTCTATTTTCAGGGCGCACTCGGGGTGGACCCGCCGAATCGCTGCGGATCCAGTCCTCGAATGAACGCCGCTCCGAAGGCCAGCACCGGGATCACCAGCAACGCGCCGACGATGCCGGCGATGGTGGCGCCGATGGCCAAGCCGATCAACACCGCCAGCGGATGCAGCGACACCGCCCGGCCGAGCAGGATCGGCTGCAGGAAGTGGCCTTCGGCTTGGACCACCGCAACCGTGATCGCCAGCATGATCAGCGCGGTCACCGGCCCGTAGCTGACCAGCGCCAGCGCGGAGGCCACCGCCCCAGCCAGCACCGCGCCGACAACCGGAATGAACGCGGTGATGAAGGTGAGCGCGAACAACGCCCAGGCCATCGGCAGCTGCAGCACCAGGGCGCCGATCAGGATGCCGATCGCATCCACCAGCGCTACCAGCACTTGGGCTCGCATGTAGGCCACCAGCGACGTCCAACCATTGCCCGACGCCCGCGCCGTCCGCTCCTGGTAGTGCCGAGGCAACAGCCGCAGCACCGCCTCCCAGATCCGCTCTCCGGAGGCGAGGAAGAAGAAGGTGGCGATCAGAGCGATCGCGAGCCCGGCAAAGAAGTGCCCCACGCCGACTCCTGCGGCAGCAACCATCGAGGCCAGATCGGCGCGGGAGTTGTTCACCCAGTCGGTGAACTGGACGTAGTAGCCGTCCAGCTGGGCCTGATCGATGTGTAGCGGACCGCTGGCCAGCCAGGCCAGCAGGGTGCCGACACCGGCCACCGCCTTGTCGAACAGCTGCGGCCATTCCCTGACCACCTGGGCGCCAATGGCGAAGAACACCCCGCCCAAGACGACGGCGGTGAACAACAGCGTCGAGATCGCCGCCAGCGGACGCGGCCAGCGCCATCCTGCCAACCGAGCGTTGATCGGCGCCAGCAATGCAGTGAGCAGGACAGCGACCGCCAGCGGCACGGTGACCTGCGAGAAGTAGGTGAGCAGGAACCAGATCCCAGCCAGGGCTGCGGCGACGACCAGGCCTCGCCAGGCCCATTCAGAGGCCGTGACCAGACCGTCGGGGACTCGTCGGTCGAGGGTGGGGCGACGTCTCGAACTGGCGCTTCGCATGCCCGAACTGTAGCCAGCGGAACGGCCCGAGCTGATGAGGTTGTTCCCTGAACCGACCCGGGTTCGTGCAGCCCGGGGCATCCAGCAGCCGTCCAACGACCGCACGGGGGCACCTCTGCTGGTCCGCGGTCGGACCGGGTTGCCTTGTCGGCGCGGCGATAGGGTGACCGACGTGAGGAAGCCGCTGGCTGAGTTGATGGCACCTGATTGGGCGCAGGCATTGGCACCGGTGGAGCCGGTGATCGTCGAGATGGGTGACTTTCTGCGTGCCGAGCTGGCTGCCGGTCGTGGCTATCTGCCCAGCGGAGATCGAGTGCTCCGCGCCTTCTCCCGGCCCCTGGCCGACGTGCGGGTGCTGGTCGTCGGCCAGGACCCGTACCCGAACCCTGGGCATCCGGTGGGGTTGTCGTTCTCGGTCGCCCCGGACGTTCGTCCGCTGCCGCAGAGCCTGGCCAATATCTACACAGAGCTCGAAGCCGACCTCGGCATTCCCAAGGCGGCCTCCGGTGACCTCACGCCCTGGTTCGAGCAGGGTGTTCTGCTGCTGAACAGAGTGCTGACCGTGCGTCCGGGGGCTTCGGCTTCGCATCGCGGCAAGGGCTGGGAGAAGGTGACCGAGGCGGCGATCGACGCGCTGGTCGCCCGCGGTGGTCCGCTGGTCGCGATCCTGTGGGGCAAGGACGCCCAGTCCCTGGCTCCGCGGCTGGGCAGCGTCCCGCAGATCGCCTCGGCGCACCCGTCCCCGATGTCTGCGCGCTACGGCTTCTTCGGCTCGCGCCCGTTCAGCCGAGCCAACCAGGCGCTGATCGAGCAGGGCGCTGCACCGATCGACTGGCGCCTGGAGCGGTCGGCCGATGGAATGCCCGACAGCGAGTAGGTGTTCTTACAACGTGTTCGGATTCACGAAAACCACCATGGTCTCCCCCGCCTCTGCACTGCCGGGGCGAGACCGTCCGGTGCTCACCCCCGGCACGACCTTCCATGAGGTGCTCGGCACCAAGATCGATCACACCCCTGCGGGCGCCGAGGTCGGCTACTTCGCGCTGGGCTGCTTCTGGGGTGCGGAGAAGCTGTTCTGGGAGCAGGACGGCGTGATCACCACCGCCGTGGGCTACCAGGGCGGCTACACGCCGAATCCCACCTACGAGGAGGTGTGCAGCGGTGCGACCGGTCACGCGGAAAGCGTCCGGGTGGTGTTCGACCCGAGCCGGGTGAGCTATCGGCAACTGCTGCGCGTCTTCTTGGAGAACCACGATCCGACCCAGGGAATGCGCCAGGGCAACGATCACGGCACTCAGTACCGCTCGATCCTGTTCGTGACCGACGAGGCACAAAGGGCTGCGGCCGACGCGGCTGTGGCCGAGTACCAGCCCGAACTGACCCGAGCCGGCTTTGGTGCGATCACCACCGAGGTGACCGATGCCGGGCCGTTCTACTACGCCGAGCGGTACCACCAGGGCTACCTCGCCAAGAACCCGGACGGGTACTGCCCGGTGCACGCCACCGGCGTGCGGTGCCGGCCGGCCTCAGCCTGAAGGGCCCGGAGCCGACCGGCGGCACGGCGTCAGGCCAGCAGCGCGGCCAGCTTCTCCAGAGCCTGCTCCCAGCGATGGGTCAGGGCGGCGGTATCGAAGTAGGCAGGGACGTGCTGATGCCGGACCTCGATCGCGGTCTGGTTGTCGCCCTCGGCCACCAGGTCCACCTCAACGATGGTCTTGGGGGCATCCTCAGCAACATGCCAGCTGAATCGAATCTGTTCGAGGGGGTGGTAGGAGCGGATCACACCAAAGGTGCCGTCCGCGGCCTGCCAGCTGTCTCCCTTGTCACCGAGCTCGGCACCAGGGCCGAGCAGCGCTTCGGCGCCCTCACGGCACGCCAGCGTTTTCCATACTTGCTTGAGAGGTTGGGACACCGACCGACGAATCTCGACGGTGGTGTCCACCGGATTCACGAGCGTGTCGCCCTGACTGATATCAATCATCCTTGGACCTCGTTCCACTCAGTGGTTCGAAACCCCCCGCCATTGGGGAGTTACCGGCCACCCTACTCACCCTGGGCCGGGATGGAAGAGGGTTGCCAGAACCAGTTCAGGCGACCCATTTCGAGCTATGGGGCGTGTCGGTCCCAGCCCGGCGAGTCGCCAACCGATAGACATATTCCAAGCCGGACCAGGTATGAGTTGGTCCGGCTTCGTACGTCCTGAACCCAGCCGTCCGGTGGGACTCCCGAGACACCTGGGGCGGCTGTGACAGGTGGGTTCAGATTCCTCGAAATCCACCTGAGAAAGCCTTGCGCGCGCTTCTCACGACGGCGTAGAACATACCTACGCGATCGCGGAAGACGGGTCGAAAGGCACGGCGGACGAGATGGCGGACGGTCGGCAATCGAGATCCTCTGAGCCTGCGGAGCAATCTGTGGGAGCCCTCGGACAGGGGCGGATCAGGCGGGCCACCGGGTCCAGGCTCGTTCGGCTTGGGCAGACGAAGGCCGGACCAACTCATACGTGGTCCGGCCTTCACCCTTCTCCCGACTTTTCGTCGAACGACCGTGCCCGGTGCCGTTGTTCGCGCGCAGCGAAGAATCGGCCCTTCGGTGCCACCAAAGCCACCACATAGGATTCGGGCATGGCAGCCCCACGGATCACCGCCCTGCTGGACTGGACCATCAGTGTCCCGGTGGTCGCCGTGGTGCTTCTGGCGCTCACCTGGAACGGTCAGCCGCCGGCCTGGCTGCTGGCCGTAGCCGGCGCTTTCCTGGTCGGCTCGGTGCTGGCCGCCGTCCATCACGCCGAGGTGGTCGCCCACCGGGTGGGTGAGCCATTCGGCTCACTGGTCCTGGCGGTCGCGGTCACCGTGATCGAAGTTGCCCTGATCGTCACCTTGATGCTGTCCGGGAAGGGCAGCACCACCACCCTGGCCAGAGACACCGTCTTCGCCGCGGTGATGATCACCATGAATGGGATCGTCGGGCTTTCGCTGCTCGTCGCCGCGACCAAACACCACCTGGCGGTGTTCAATGCCGAGGGAGCCGGGGCGGCGCTGGCCACGGTGGTCACTCTCTCCGGGCTCACCTTGGTGCTGCCCCGATTCACCACCAGCGAGCCGGGTCCGGCGTTCAGCCCCGAGCAGCTCGCCTTCGCCGCAGTCGCCTCGCTGGCACTGTACGGAATGTTCGTGTTCACCCAGACGATCCGCCATCGCGACTTCTTCCTACCGACCAGCACCGCCGGTGCTCCGCTGGACGAGGACGTCCACGCCGAACCACCGACGATCACGGCCACTCTGACCAGCCTGGCGATTCTGGTCGTCGCTCTGATCGCCGTGGTCGGCCTGACCAAGGTGGAATCGCCGGCGATCGAAGCCGGCGTGCAAGCGATCGGCTTCCCCCAGACAGTGGTCGGCGTGGTGATCGCCCTGCTGGTGCTCCTGCCCGAGTCGATCGCAGCGGTGAAGGCGGCCGGACGCAATCGCGTCCAGACCAGCATGAACCTGGCGTACGGCTCGGCGATGGCCTCGATCGGGCTGACGATTCCGACGATCGCGGTGGCCTCGATCTGGATTCCCGACAAGCTGTCACTAGGCCTGGAACCCACCCAGATGGTGCTGCTGCTGATCTCGGCGGTAGTGGCCGTGCTCACCGTCACTCCGGGCCGCGCCAAGACTCTGCAGGGCTGGGTACACCTGTCGCTGCTGGCCGCCTACCTGTTCTTGTCAGTACGTCCCTGAGTCACCAGTCGAGGCGCCCGACGACGATCCGTGGGCTGCGCCGATAGGCCGACACCGTCGCCTCACCCTCGGCCCAGAACCGCCATGGGCGCTGGTAAGCCACGCTGACCCCGACCCGCGGCCCGGTGACCACGGGTACCGGTTCCCCCCGGACGAGCCGCAGTGCACCCTCCGGTGGGTCGGCCACACCGCCACCATCGACGATCGGACGTCCATTGTCGGTCAGGCTCCAGCCGAACACCCGCCCCATATTGCCCGGTCCGCGGGCCAAGGCGGCCTCGCTCACTCCCGGCCGTCGGGCTCTGGCCAGCGCCAGTCCGTCCACCACCTCACCGGCGCGGAACAGTATCGCCGAGCCTCCCGCGGGAGTGCCGCAGACCAGATTGCCGCAGATATGCAGACCGTGCGACCGGTAGCAATAGAGCGTGCCGGGCGCCCCGAACAGCGCCATCGTTGCCGGACGCGGCCCACGCCAGGCGTGCGAGGCCGGATCGCCGCTGCCCGCGTAGGCCTCGACCTCGGTCAGCCGCACCGTGATCCCCCCATCGGACAGCAGCGCCCCGACCAGCAGCGCCGCCAGTTCCTCGGCAGCCAGCCCGATGTCGATCACCCCCACAGTGTGCCTCGCGAACCGCAGGATGCTGACAGTGGCGATACCCTCGATCAGTGCACAACTGCTCACTTCGGCACACCTGCCTCGTGGTGGCGGCGTTGCTGTTGTCGGGGTGCACTCCGGCCAGCCTGCCGCCGGTCCCACTGACCTCGCCGTCGGTCAGCGCGCCTCCGAGCCCTAGCCCGAGTGCGCCGGATTTCACTCGTCCCGGAGTGGCTCGGCGAATGGTCGACACCCTGATCGCCGCAGCCGGTTCCGAACAGCTACTGATGGCCGAGGTCACCAAGAGCAGCGTGCAGATCGGCGTTCTGAAGGACGGCCAAGCCTCCACCTGGGCCTATCGGGACGGCACTGTGGGCAAGGTGATCGGCGACCTCACCTATGTGAACCAGGCGACCTTCAACATCGATCGGTTCAACATCGACGATGTCGGTGCACTGTTCGCCACGGCCGAGGCCGTCTCCGGGTCGAGCAAGGAGCAGGCGCTCAACATCGTCGACAACGCCGGCGGTGACGTGGTGATGTCGGTGGCCACCGTCCCCGAGACCAAGACCGTCTTCTTCAACCCGAACGGCACCCTGCTGAAACTGCTCGACTTCGACGACGTGGACGGCATCCGAATCGGACTGACCGACGCTCTTGGTATTCGGACGCTGGTCTACTCGATCACCGTCTCGGCGAGCCAGGGCGTTCAGGTGGTCTGCACCGGCGGCACAGACCGCCTGGTCCACCGCAGCCGTGGCCTGCGCGTCCCGGTGACCACGGTGACCATTCCCGGCAACAGCGATCTGCCGGAGTTCTCGGCCACAAAGGTCGACGCGGCCACGATCTGGCGCGTTGTCAACAGCCTGCGCGACGGCAAGCGGGCTCCGCTCGACGCAGACTGGAAGGTCGTCATCGATGACCGCGCCGGGCACGGCAGCCCACGGATGTACGTCAGTGTCGGCGATGTGAATGTGACCACCACCCTGGGCGGCACCATCATCAGCGAATGATCGCGTCCAGTCGGTCGGCGGGTGCGCTGACCAGCAGGTACTCGACATTGCGCTCCGGCCCGGCTTCGCCGACCCGACGGCCGTCCGGGGAGAACACGCCCAGCCGCTGGCCGATGTAGCGCTTGGTGTCGTAGGCGAGCACCGCCACCGGGTTGCCTCGCACCTGGCAGAACTCCTCCAGCTGTGGCAGCGGCACAAAACCCTCATTGCTGAACGAGACCACCACGGTCTCGGCCCGGGCCTCGGCGATCACCGCGGCCAGCGCCTCGGGCATTCGGCGCTTGGAGTTGAACGCGCTGCGGCTCTCCTCCTCGCGAGCGTCCACCCGCTTGCAGGCCACACCGTAGTGCTCGGGTGCGTCCCAGCGGACCAACGTCTCCCAGACGTGGTAGTTGGTGAAGTAGCGGTGCTGGTTGTAGGGCGGGTCCAGATAGGCCAGATCGACCGGCTCCAGTTGGCCGACCAGCTGCAGCGCGTCGCCACGGACGGCCTGCCCGGTGCCCGGTGTGAGCTCAGGCGCGGCCAGTCGGAGCGGGCGCAGGGCACGCGGCGCCCACTGCTTCAGGTAGGCCATCTGCAGCCCGAGTGTCGAATCCACCCGATCGGCGGCCTCCAGCAGCGAGGTCAGCAGCACCGGCCGCAGCCAGTGGTCCCCGTAGAGGTCGTCGATCCCCTGCCGGATCGCGTCGATCCGCACCCCGTTGTCGGGGTGGAAGTAGCGTGCCTGCTCGCAGAAGACCTCGGTGACATAGCCGCGCCGATCCGGCAGTGCGGTCAGCCGGGCCAGCGCCTCGTCCACCTCGGCCGGATCGACGTCCTTGGCATCGAGCTCGACATAGCACTGGGCCAGCACCTCGGAGTACGCGGCTG
>Ga0268263_1000548_pt1 | contig 54228 bp, 51 predicted proteins | sample Biomet5_FD_190358 | JGI IMG/M metagenome (GOLD analysis project Ga0268263, IMG submission 190358) | Microbial communities from bioreactor (seeded with sewage sludge) at LBNL, California, USA - Biofuel metagenome 5 (SPAdes) (version 4) | ecosystem: Engineered > Bioreactor > Anaerobic >... | reverse complement strand
CGCCGTCCGCCGGGTCAGCAGGGCGACCAGGGCCAGCACCACCGCGGCGACGACCGTCGCGAACGGGATGCCCCAGATGAAGCCCGAGCCCAGGAACTTGAACGGGGTGCTCTGGACGGTCAGGATCTGGCCCTCGGTGATCAGCATCGCGATGCCGCGGCCGGCGGTCATCAGGATCAAAGTGGCGATGATCGGCTGGATGCCCAAGACCGAGACCAGCATGCCGTTCCACAGCCCCAGCACCAGCGCCAACGCCAGCGCGACCAGCACGGCGACGGTGACGGTGCCGATGTTGTTCGGATCCGGTGAGGTGAGGATGATCGAGCAGGCCATCGCGCCGGCGATCGCGCACAGGCTGCCCACCGAGAGATCGATGCCGCGGGTGGCGATCACCAAGGTCATCCCGACCGCGATGATCAGGGTCGGTGCGCCGTTGCGCAGGATGTCGATCAGCGAACCGAACAGGTTGCCGTCGGCGTTGACGGTGATCGAGAGGAAGCCGGGGACGGCGACCGCATTGGTCACCACCAGGGCGACCAGCATCACCAGTGGCCAGAACAGCCGATTGCCGATGACCTTGAAGAAGATGTCCTTCACGATGCTGCTCCAGTCTTGATCTCGGGTACGGCCGCGCCTTCAGCGATGACGGCCAGCAGGTCGTCCACGCTCAGGCCGTCATTGACCAGGTCGGCCACCTTGCGCCGGTCGCGGAGCACCACGATCCGGTTGCTCAGCCGAAGCACCTCTTCGAGTTCGGCCGAGATGAACAACACGCTCAGGCCGTTCTCGGCCAACGAGTAGACCAGCTTCTGGATCTCGGCCTTGGCGCCGACGTCGATGCCGCGGGTGGGCTCGTCGAGGATCAGCAGCCGGGGCGCGATGGCCAACCAGCGAGCCAGCAGCACCTTCTGCTGGTTGCCGCCGGACAGGTTGCGGACCAGGGCATCCGCATTCGGAGTCTTGATGTTCAGCGCCTCGATATAGCTGGCGGCCAGCTCGTCCTGCCGCTTGCGGGGGATCGGACGGAACCAGCCGCGGTCGGCCTGCAGGGCCAAGATGATGTTGTCGCGCACGGACAGGTCGTCGACGATGCCTTCGGCGCGACGGTTCTCCGAGGAGTAGGCGATCTGATGCTTGATCGCCTGCCGGGGAGTGCGCAGCTTGAGCACCTTCCCGTTCACCTTCAGCTGGCCGCCGTCGACGCGGTCGACGCCGCCGATCAGTCGGGCCAGCTCGGTGCGGCCGGAGCCCAGTAGGCCGGCCAGGCCGACGACCTCACCGGCATCGATCTGGATGTCGATCGGGGTGATCGAACCCTTGCGGGTGACGCCCTTCGCGCTGAGGAAGGTCACTGCTGCGGTTTCGGAACTCTCGGCCTTGTCTGCAGAGTGTGCGCGGTTGCCGATGTCTTCCAGCGCCGTCAGTTCCTTGCCGATCATCGCCTGGACCAGGTCGATCCGGAGCAGTTCGTGGGTGAGGTACTCGCCGACCAGTTGGCCATTGCGGAGCACGGTGAGCCGATCACTGATCTCGTAGACCTGGTCGAGGAAGTGGCTGACGAACAGGATCGCGACGCCGCGCTCCTTCAGGGATCGGATCACCCGGAACAACTCGGCGACCTCTTCGGTGTCGAGGCTGGAGGTGGGCTCATCCAGGATCAGCACCTTCGCCTGAATGTCGATGGCTCGGGCGATGGCGACCAGTTGCTGGATGGCCAGTGAATGCGAGTTCAGCAAGGAGTTGGGGTCGATGTTGAGATGCAGCCCCTCGAGGACGTCCTTGGCCCGGCGGCGCATGGCGTGCCAGTCGATGCCGCCCAGGCGCCGCGGCTCGCGGCCGAGCATGACGTTCTCGGCGACGGTCAGGTTCCCCAGCAGGTTCACCTCTTGGTACACGGTGCTGATTCCGGCGGCCTGCGCCTGGGCCGGATTGGCGAACACGACCGACTGACCCCCGAGCCGGATCTCGCCGGAGTCGATGTTGTAGACGCCGGTCAGCGCCTTGATCAAGGTGGACTTGCCGGCCCCGTTCTCACCCATCAGCGAGTGCACCTCCCCGGGGAACATCCGGAAGTCGACCCCGTCCAGGGCTTTCACTCCGGGGAAGGTGATCGAGATATCGGTCATCTCGATCACGGGCGCTGTCGTCGCCGCTTCTGTGGGGGCTAGCGGGTTCGCGCTGTCAGGCATCGTTGCTCATCTCGTCGGCAGAACCATTCGTGGGTGCACTCGGGGTGGGTGCGTGGGGAGTCCACACACCCACCCCGGGGGCGGGTAGAGCTACTGGGCTAAGGCTCAGTACTTGCGGTCGGGCAGGGCCGTCTTGGCCTGATCCTGGGTGAAGGTGGTCTCTTCGGTGACGATCCGCTTCTCGACGGTCTCGCCGGCGTTGAGCTTCTTGACGATGTCGATCAGCTGCTTGCCGAGCAGCGGAGAGCACTCGACGATGTAGTTGATCTTGCCGTCAGCCAGAGCCTGCATCCCGTCGTGAACCGCGTCAACGGTGACGATCTTGATGTCCTTGCCCGGAACCTTGCCAGCCGCCTCGATGGCCTCGATGGCGCCCAGGCCCATGTCGTCGTTCTGTGCGAAGACCAGGTCGATCTTCGGCTGCGACTTCAGGAAGGCTTCCATGACCTGCTTACCGCCGGCGCGAGTGAAGTCACCGGTCTGGCTGGCCACAACCTTGAGGTTGGTGTTCGACGCAATGGCATCGGCGAAGCCCTTGGCCCGGTCGATGGCCGGGGCGGAGCCCGTGGTGCCTTCGAGCTGGACGATGTTCACCGGAGCCGAGGCGCTCTTGTACTCGTTGGCAACCCACTCGCCGGCCTTCTTTCCCTCCAGCACGAAGTCCGAGCCGAGGAAGGTCACGTAGAGCGAGGTGTCCTTGGAGTCAACCGCACGGTCGGTCAGGATGACCGGGATCTTCGCGGCCTTTGCCTCGTTCAGGACGGCGTCCCAACCAGTCTGGACGACCGGGGAGAACGCGATGTAGTCCACACCCTGCTGGATGTAGGTACGGATGGCGCTGATCTGGTTCTCCTGCTTCTGCTGAGCATCGGAGAACTTCAGGTCGATCCCAGCCGTCTTGAAGGAGTCCTGGATGTCCTTGGTGTTCGCGGTACGCCAGCCACTCTCGGCGCCCACCTGTGCAAAGCCGACAACGATCTTGTCCAGCGGCTTGTTCGCGGCACCGCCGGCGCCACCGCTCGCTGCGGGGGTAGCCCCGCCACTGCAAGCCGAGAGCGCCATGACCAGCGCAGCGGCTGCGAAGAGACCAACGGTCTTCTTCATCTTGAACCTCCTTGTTCGCAACCCGCGGTGATGCAGGAACCACCACGAGGAACGGCCGCCCGTGGCCGTAGCGAAATGTTAAGGCTCACATGTGAGCCCTAACAATCGGCTGTGACAATCCGTTATGAACTCGTTACCGTGCCTAGTCGGCGCGCCTGGGAGCGCTCGCCATGAGTTTTACATGAGCGCTCACAATTGAGTCCCGGGATCGGCCTCGACTAGGGATTTTACGTCCCCGGACGGGTGACGTCCGCAAAACGTCCGCTGGGCTGCCGGCCTCCGGTGCGGACGGTCAGGCCAGCGGCAGGCGCACGCTGAAGGTCGCGCCACGACCCAGCCCGGCGGACGCGGCGGTCAACGAGCCGCCATGGCGAGCCAGAATGCTGCGCGAGATGGTCAGCCCGATCCCGGAGCCGGTGTCGCCGGCGGCGCGTGAGCCGGGTACCCGGTAGAACCGCTCGAAGATTCGGGGAAGCTCGGCTTCAGCGATTCCGACGCCGGTGTCGGTCACCTCGATCAGGGCGGCACCGGCCTCGCGTCGGCAGCGCAGCTGCACCCGTCCGCCGCTCGGGGTGGCTCGCAGAGCATTGCCGACCACATTCGTCACCACCTGGGCCAGCCGGTCGGCATCGACGTCGGCAGGTAACGAGATGTCGCCGGGCTCGATCACCAAGGTGATTCCGGCGTCCTCGGCCTGCGGGCGCAGCCGCTGCGCAGCCCGCTCAGCCACCTCGCGCAGATCCACCCGGGACGGATGCAGCTCCAGCCGACCCTCTTCGGCCTTGGACAGCATCGACAAGTCGTCACCGAGACGGCGCAGCCGGCGCACCTCGTCGCTGATCTGGGACAGGTTGGCCGGCGTCGTGGGCAGCACCTGATCGATCATCCCCTCGACATAGCCGTCGATCACCGTCAGCGGAGTGCGCAGCTCGTGGGCCACCTCACCGAGCAGGCGTAGCCGGCGGGCCTCAGTTTCGGCCAGCGCGGCGCCCAGAGTGTTCACGTCGGTGGCCAACCCCGCCAGCTCGGTCTCTTTCGGGACCGCCACCCGGCTGGAGTATTGGCCCTCGGCGATGTCCTTGGTCGCTCGTCGCAGCGCGGCCAGCGGGCGTCCGATCCGGTAGGCGAGCAGAGCGCCCAGGATGGCCGCGGCGGCCGCGCCGATCAGCGCCCCGATCAGCAGGGACGAATCCACAGCCGATGCGAACTGGTCGCGCAGCATCTGGCCCTGGCCCTGGCCGCCACCGAACCGCCCCGAGCCCGGGGTTGGATTGCCGCGCAGGCTCGCGTCGAACAGCGCCGGCGCCAGTGCGCGCACGACCAGGAAGGTGGTCACCGCCCCGAGTAGGGCCACCAGCAGGTGCGAGAGCACCATTCGGGCGCTCAGGCTCTTCATGAGGCCGCCGAGATCGGGACGGGCAAGAACTTGTAGCCGACGCCGCGGGCGGTGCCGATGATCGCCGGAGAGTTCGCGTCGTCGTCCAGCGCGCTGCGGATGCTACGGATGTGGACGTCCACCACCCGCTCGTCGCCGTAGAAGTCGTAGCCCCAGACCCGCTCCAGCAGCTGGGAGCGGGAGTAGACCCGGCCCGGCGCGCTGGCCAGCGCCAGCAGCAGATCGAAATCCAGTGCCGACAAGGTGACCGGGCCGGCATCGGTGCTCACCTCGCGGCGCAGCACATCGATGGCCAGCCCGCTGAAGCGCAGCACCTGATCGTCGGCGGCCGGCAGCGGATCGCTGCGTCGGCGGCGCAGGACGGTCTTCACCCGGGCCACCACTTCACGCGGGCTGAACGGCTTGGTGATGTAGTCGTCCGCGCCCACGCTGAGCCCGATCAGCTTGTCGACCTCCTCGGAGCGAGCAGTGACCAGGATCACGTACGGGTCGATGCTGGCCCGGATCTTGGCCAGCACGTCCAAGCCGTTCAGGTCAGGCAGGCCGATGTCGAGCAGCACCAGTTCGAGCTCGGCGCCGAATCGGGCGGCCAGGTTCAGCGCGTCCGCGCCAGTGGCGGCGGTGATCACCTCGAAGCCATCGGCTTCGAGATAGGCCTTCAGCACCGACTGAATCTGCGGCTCGTCGTCGACGACCAGGATCCGACCTGTCATCACACCTCCTTGTTCGACTCAGCCTAGGCCGGACGATTGTCCGGACGCGGGACGCCGGGGCGGCCGTCCCAGTGAGGAGCGGCCGCCCCGGTGAGAGTGGAAGGGGCCAGCCCGATCAACGCAGCGGGCAGTCCGCGGGGCGCTGGACGTTGCCGGTGCGGCCCTGGCCCATTCCACGGCCTTGCCCCATGCCCATCCCGGGCTGGGCGCCGGTGGCCTGGCCGCCTCGACGGCCGTTCTGCATACCTTGGCCGTTCTGGGCGCCGAGGATCTTGCCGTCCTTGGCTGCGGTGAACGAAGCCAGATGGCGTTCGGAGCCGGTCATCAGGTTGGTGAAGACCTGCTTGGCATCGGCGGCAGTGGTGTCGGCGATCGCCTTCTTGAGGTCGGCGATATCGGTGTTCTCGATGGTGATGCCGACCTGATAGGCATCAGCCAGCGACTTCTGTCCGGTGCTGATCAGCGAGGTGTACAGCGACTGCAGATCGGCGTTCGCGTAGCTGCCGGCCGCGCGCGAGGCGGTCGGATCGGCGATTCCGTAGCGCTGCAGCAGCAGGCCCATCGTCTCGAAATGCCACTGCTCGGCGCGAGCGATGTTGGCGAAGACCGGTGCGGTCGGGTACTTGGCGGCCAGTGCGGTGTAGACGTCGTGAGCCAGCCGCTCCTCCTCCCGCATATAGGTGAGGTTCTTGGTCAGGGTCGCGTCTGCAGTTGCCGTCGCGCTGGGGATCGGGGACGGGGTGGGCGTCGGTGCGGCCTGCGCGACCGCCGTCCAGCCGATCAGGCCGATGGCGACGGCCGGGACGGCCAGTGCGATTCGTTTCATCCAGGTGTTCATCTTGTGCTCCTTGTGCTGGTGGGATCACCGTGATGACACGAAGCTAGAAGCAATGAATGAAGCCTTCCGCGGGGCTTCCGTGAAGCTTGTGTGAAGGTAGAGTCGAGGCAACGGCGATGGGGCTCGCCGCAACCGCAGACGCTAACGGTCCCTACTGGCAGCAAGGGATCTGCATGCGCGCGTTGCTCCTCAATCAACCGGCGATGACGGCGAGTTCTGTATGCCCGGAATCGCTCCCGGCGGCTCATCGCAGAGCGCTCGCGGCCAGTGGATCGCACCATCCGGACGAGCACCCGCTCGACGGCTATGAGAGGAGAATCAGCGCATGAGCGACATCTTCCTGATCCGGCATGGACGCACGCCGATGAACGCAGCGGGCCTGCTCCGCGGGCGACTGAATCCCGAGCTTGACCTGATCGGACAGGCCGAGGCGCGCGAGCTTGCCGAGCAGCTGGGCAGCCTGGACCTGGTCCGGCTGATCTCCAGCCCGGCGCTGCGGGCGGTGCAGACCGCCGAGCCGCTGGCGGCTGCCCTTGGGCTGAAGACGGAGACCGATCCGCGGCTCTTGGATCGTGACTACGCCGACTTCAACGGCGCTTCGGTCGATGAGGTCCGGGAGCGCTACGGCTCCCTCGACGCAGCACCTGGCGTCGAGCCGGCGGAGGCAGTGGTGGCTCGGGCTCGGGCCGTCCTGGATGAGCTGGTGGCCGCGGAGCCGTCCGGACCGGTGGCGGTGGTCAGCCACGATGCGGTGATCCGGCTGTTGCTGGACGCCCTGACCCCCAGGCCGCAGCACACTCAGCACGTCCAGCCGCGTACCGGTTCGTGGAGTCTGATCCACAACGACGGGGACGTCTGGACGCTGCTGATGGCCGACAGCAAGGACGACCCGGTCGAGACCGTGCTGGCCGGCCTCGGCGAACCGAAGCCGGCCACGAACTGATTCAGCCGGCCAGGCCGTAGGCCAGGGACGGGTTGGCGGCCTCGATCTGGACCAGCCGGTTGTACTTGGCGATCCGCTCGCCGCGGGCCGGGGCGCCGGTCTTGATCTGGCCGCTGCCGGTGGCCACCGCCAGGTCGGCGATGAAGGTGTCCGGGGTCTCACCGGAGCGGTGCGACACCATCTGGCCGTAGCCGGCCTCGTGGCAGATCCTCATCGCATCGAGAGTCTCGGTGACGGTGCCGATCTGGTTCACCTTGATCAGGGCGGCGTTCGCGATTCCGTCCGCGATGGCGGCGGTGATGATCGCCGGGTTGGTGCAGAAGTTGTCGTCGCCGACCAGCTGGATCTTCTCGCCCAGGGTGGCGGTGAGCTGCTTCCAGCCGTCCGGATCCTGCTCACCCAGACCGTCCTCGATGCTCCAGATCGGGAACCTGGTGACCATCTCGGAGTAGCGGGCGATCATGTCGGCGCTGCTCAGCAGCTTGCCGTTGACCTTGTAGCCCTCGGCGGTCCAGAACTCCGAGGCGGCCGGGTCGAGGGCGATCGCGACTCCGGCCTTACCGGTCGGGTAGCCGGCGTCGTTGATCGAGGCGACGATCAGTTCGAGAACCTCTTCGGGCTCGGCCAGGTTCGGGGCGAAGCCGCCCTCATCGCCCAGCCCGGTGGCATGGCCGCCGGCGATTAGGCGCTTGCGCAGCGCGGCGTACACCTCTGCACCGGCCCGGACGGCCTCGCGCATCGAGGGCGACCCGATCGGGCAGATCATGAACTCCTGGAAGTCGAGCGGGTTGGGTGCGTGGGCGCCGCCGTTGAGCACGTTGAAGCAGGGCACCGGCAGCCGGCGGGCCTGCCCGAATCCGGGCAGCCACTCGTGCAGCGGCTTGCCGGCGGAGGCGGCCAGTGCGCGGGCCAACGCCATCGACGTGCCGATCAGGGCATTCGCACCGAGGCGGGCCTTGTTCGGGGTGCCGTCGAGGTCGCGCATGGCCTGGTCGACCTCGGCCAGGCTCGTCCAGCTGTGTCCGGACAGGGCGGCGTTCAGTTCGCCGTTGACATTCCCGACAGCCTTGCTGACTCCGGAGCCGCCGAAACGAGCCGGATCACCGTCACGAAGCTCGACAGCCTCGCGGGTGCCGGTGGACGCACCGGACGGGACCCCGGCCTCGGCCACGGTGCCGTCGGCCAGGCTGACTGTCACGTTGAGGGTGGGGCGGCCACGGGAGTCGAGGATCTCGATCGCCTGCACACCACTGATTTCGAAAGCCACTGAAGGCACCTTTCGTGTCCGTCCGGTTCCACTCTGGAACTCGGGTGGGTGCACGATCGGGCTGGGGCGGGGTGGGCTGGGCCTACCTCGCGTCAACGTCGTCGTGCACGAGATAGGGACTGTTGGCCGCCGAAGCGACAGTTTGGGTTAGGTGAGCCCCACCGCCTAGCTCGACTCTAGTCGCTGGCGGGTGGGGCCGCCGCCCCACGTCAGCGGATTGGGTCGGTCAGGCGGGCCGTGCGGTGAGGAGTCGTCCGCTGATCAGGCTGAGCAGCATCCAGGCCGCCGCGTAGCCGAAGGCCAGTTGCGGCGAGACCAAGGTCCACAGCAGGCCGGCGACCACTGTTGCGCCGAGATCGCCGATCGACTGCACCAGGCCCAGCAGACCGAAGGCGTGGCTGCGGTTCTCCGCCGAGACCGACAGGGCGACCACCGCCGATTCGGCGGTCTCGGCCAGCCCAATTCCGGCGCCGGCCAGGACGAAGCCGACGATCACCGCAGCCAGGCCGGTACCGAAGGCGAAGACCAGGTAGCCGGCGACGAAGCAGGCCGCTCCCAGGGCGAAGGCGAGCCGCGGGCTGCGTCGGTCGGCCAGCTGGCCGGCCAGCAGTGCACTGCCGACGGCGACGCCGTTGTGACCGGCATAGGCCAGGATCGCCACACTCGCCGCTGCCGCCGGATGCCAACCCGAGCCGGTGAGTAGCTCGGTGGCGCGCAGAATCAGCAAGGTGTTGGCCAGATTGCCGAGCTCGAACAGGGATACCGGCGTGAGTGTGCGCCAGATGCCTTCCTTGCGCAGCTCACGCAGGTTCAGCGACAGCCGAGCCTTGGCGGTGCCGGTGGTCAGGGTGGCCCCGGCCTCCTTCACGGCGATCGAGATGGCGATGGCGGCCAAGGCCCCCGGAATCAGCGCCAGCAGGATCGTCCAGCGGACGCCGAACACGCCGACCAGTACCGAGGCGACCAGTGGGCCGAGAATCGCGCCCAGATTGTCGCCGGCCCGCTCGAGGCCGAAGGCACGTCCGACGCTGCGCCGGTCGGTGAGGTCGGTGAGCACCATGTCGCGGGCGGGGGAGCGCAGTCCGCGGGAGATCCAGGCGATCGCTCGCAGGATCGCGACCTGCCAGACCGCGGTGGTGAGGCCGATGCCGGCGGTGGCCAGGGCGGTGCCGAGATAGCCGCTGCGGGCCAGCCAGCCACGGCGTTTGGGTTCGGCGGCGAGCGGGCCGCCGGCCAGCTTGCTGAGCCCGGTCAGGGCGTCCGCGACGCCGTCGATCGCGGCCAGGGTGGACGCGCCGCCGCCGAGGACCCCGGTGACGAAACCGGGCAGCAGCGAGGTGGCCATTTCGTGGCCGGCGTCGGAGAAGAAGGACGCCGCACTGACGCTGGCCACCCCAGGAGTCAGCCAGGCGGTGTCCGGCTGATCCTGAGTCGGTTGCTCGGTCACGTCCGGCCTCCTGGGTTGCCCGATCCGAAGTGATCCTAGGCCTGTTCGGGAACCGCCGATTTCCGCCGGGCTCCGATGACCCAGGGCAGGTAGAGCAACGTCCACAACAGTGCCACCAGCACCAGCAGCACCGGGACGTACCAGGCGCCGGCGAAGGTCTGGATCGGCTCCAGCGGTGAGTCCGGTGCACCGGCGTTGAGGAACCAGAAGTTCGTCCCGAAGGCCTGGTTGGCCGCGAATCCGATCAGGCAGCCGACCGCGCCGATCACCACCACCCGCCACAGATTGCGGACCTCAGGTACCAGATCGCCGCCGACCAGGCGCATCACCAGGTAGCCGAAGATCAGGCCGTGAATCGAGAAACTCTGCCAGGTGAAGATGTTGAAGATCGGACGGTTCGCCCAGTCGGGGAACAGGTTGGCGGCCAGTGCGCCCCACCAGCCCAGGGCATAGAGGAAGTCGGGCGTCCAGCGGTTCGGACGCAGCGCGTCGACGAACACCGCATAGGTGGCGAACGCGCACAGGTGCAGCGGCAGGATGTCGGGGCTGTACCAGCCGTTGATGAGGTAGGCGGTCTGCCGCAGTACTTCGAGCAGCAGCACCGTCCAGCCGATCACCAGCCGGATCGTGCGGCGTAGATCCGGGGCTGAGCGTCGATAGCCGACGGCCAGCGCGACCACGGCCAGCCCGATCAGGGCCAGCACTCCCAGGTGGATTGGGGAGAACATGCCGAATCCGGTGCCCTCAGGGGTGGGCCGGTTCTGTGGGACGAAGAAGTAGTCCCAAGACCAGGCGAGGGCTCCCATGGCCGGCGACCTCCTTCGGCGCCCGACGTCCGGCTGCAGACATTGTGCTGCCACTCGGCTGTGGGCGGTGGGACCCGAGCAGATCAGCTGCGATCGAGCCCTGGCTGGCGCCCGCCGCTCGTGGTGGTAGCAGTGCGCCTTGGCGGTTGGTTGATGTGTCAACTAAACTAGGCTCATGACTGAACCGACCCCTCGGTGGCTGAGCGAGGAACAGACTCAGGCCTGGATCGCGCTCGCGTCGATGATGGTCTGGTTGCCGTCCGCGCTCGACGATCAGCTCGAGCGCGATGCCGGGATGACCTACGTCGAGTACACGGTGCTTTCGTGGCTGTCCATGCAGCCCGGGCGGACGTCGCGGATGAGCGACGTCGCGTCGCTGGCCAACGTCAGCGCGTCCCATCTGACCCGGATCGCGATTCGGTTGGAGGCGCGCGGCTGGCTCACCCGCCAGCCTGACCCCAACGACGGCCGGGCCACCCTGGCCACGCTCACCGAGTCGGGCTGGGGGAAGGTCGTCGAGACGGCGCCCGGCCATGTCGAGGAAGTGCAGCAGCTGGTTTTCGACGGGCTCTCGGCGGCTCAGGTGCGGCAGTTGCGCGTGATTGGCGAGACCATCGCTCGGGCTGCTCGGCCGGGACTGTGCCTGCCCTCGCCGACACCGACGGACTGAGTCCCTGTCCGGTGTGCGCCGGACCGTCCGTGCCCGCGGTGATCAGAACGGACGCTGAACCGTGCCTGCGGACGCCGCAGAAAAGGGGACTGTCCCCTTTCCTGCGGAGACGGGTGGCTTCCGCCGGTCAGCGGCGACGAGGGACGGGCTGGCCGGCCAGCTGACGTGAGACGTGGCTGCGCGCGTGGGCCACGGCGGTGTCCAGATCGTCGAAGACGTGCTCGCGGGTGCGCAGCGCTTCCAGGACGCCGGCCCGGGCGGCCATCCGCTGGTGCCGATTGCGCAGCCCCTTGATCAGCACGGTGACGCCGCGGGCCTCGAGGAGCCGGACGATCTCGGCCAGCCGATGGGCTCCCGTCGGATCCAGCAACTCCACCCGGGACAGGCGTAGCACCACCACCCACGCATCGGCGTCGGCGATGTCGTCCATCACTCGGTCGGCCGCGCCGAAGAACAGCGAGCCCTCCAGCCGCAGCAACGCGATGTGCTCGTCACCGGGACGAGCCGGCCCGGGCAGTTCTTGGGGGGCGACGTGCGTGGTGCCGGCCAGGGCGCGCAGTGCGAAGAAGGCGGCCAGCACCAGCCCGACCTCGACCGCAGTGAGCAGGTCGAGCAGCACTGTGCAGGCGATGGTCACCACGAAGGTCGCGGTCGTGCTGCGTCCCAGCCGCCACAGGCCGCGCACCTCGCGCAGGTTGACCATGTGCAAGGTGGTGGCGATCAGCACGCCGGCCAGGGCCGACAGCGGGATCCGGGAAGCCAGGCCGGAGCCGAAGGTGACCACTGCGGTGAGCAGGACGGCGTGAGTGACCGCCGAGAGCCGGGAGCGGGCGCCGGCGCGGACGTTCACCGCGGTGCGGGCGATGGCGCCGGTGGCGGGCATGCCCCCGAACAGCCCGGACGCGATCGAAGCCAGTCCTTGACCGAAGACCTCGCGGTCGGGCAGCACTCGTCCGGTCGGTGCCATTCCGGCGGCGACCCGTGCCGACAGCAGCGACTCGATCGCGGCCAGGGCGGCCACGGCGAGCGCCGGTCCAGCCAGCTCGCTCAGAATGCTCGGATCGATCAGCGGAATTCGGGGCATGGGCAGCGATGAGGGCAGTTCGCCGATCCGTGCCACCGGGAGTCCGGCCACCTCGGCCACGGCGGTGGCCGCCACGACCGCGATCAACGCCCCGGGCAGGGAGCCGGGGAGCCGGCGCAGCGCTTCGACCAGGATCACCACGCCGAGGGTGATGGTCAGCGGCAGCCAGGCGTGGCTCCAGTCGGCCAGCCGGACGGCGTCGTAGGCGGCCAGCAGCGTCCGCTCTCCGGTGGGGGTGGACGTGTCCAGCGCCAGCGGCACTTGCTGCAGCGCGATCACCAAGGCGATGCCGGCGGTGAAACCTTCGATGACCGGCCACGGGATGTAGACCACCACTCGGCCCAGCCGCAGCGCCCCGGCCGCGACCAGGATCACCCCTGCGATCACCGAGACCACCACCACGGCGTGCGGGCCGTGGGTGGCCACGACCGGGGCCAGAACCACAGCCATCGCTCCGGTCGGCCCGGAGACCTGCACGTGGGAGCCGCCGAAGATTGCCGCGACCACGCCGGCCACGATCGCGGTGATCAGCCCGGCGGACGCGCCCAGCCCGGAACTCACCCCGAAGGCCAGGGCCAACGGGAGGGCGACCACGCCGACGGTGACGCCGGCGATCAGGTCGCGGCGCCAGCTCGTCCGCATCGGAGCGAGGTCGGCGGGACCGGGCAGCAGCCCGGTCAGGTGTCGGCGGATGTGGGCGGGGATCAGAGTGGGTCGCGATGTGGTGGCGGTGGTCATCAGGCCGTTCGGTTCGAAATGGGTTGGCGGTTCAGCGGGGCTCGCCCAGCGGCGGCAGGGCGGTGGCTGCGGAGAGTTGGTCGCCACTGGCGGCCAGGGTGTCGATCAGGAACCGGCGGGCGCTCGACAACAGGTCGACGACGGCCGGGTGGGCGGGGCGGTAGAGCACTCGTGAACCGACTCGGCGAGAGCTGACAACGCCATATTGGCGCAGCACCCCCAAGTGGCCGGACAGGTGGGACGGGGAGCCGCCGAGGTCGGCGAGCAGCTCGGTGACCGAGACTTCGCCGCTGCCGTCGGGCTGGTTGTCGGCGGCGACCAGCACCTCGAGGACGCGGATCCGGACCGGGTGGGCCAGGGCACGGAACAAGTTGGCCTTGATCTCGTACAGGGGCGCTTCGCTCGGTTTCATGATTTCAGAATATCTTGAAACCGCAGTCTCCCGTGACCCCGCCACCGGTCATGGACCGCAGACGGGGTACGGCGACGTCGCCGGTCCGGGAATGTCAGAGGTGCCACCTACGGTTGGACCAGACGCGGACGCCGTCGTGCCCAGAGTGTCCTGTGAACCGGGAGGAGCCGGCGCGTGATCAACCTGCTGGCCGTCACCAAGGTCTATCCGGGTGGCACCACCGCCGTCGGCGACCTGACCTTGGCGATGCCCACCGGACAGACCACGGTGCTGGTGGGGCCGTCCGGCTGCGGCAAGACCACCACGCTGCGGATGGTCAACAGGATGATCGAACCGACCAGTGGACGGATCGAGATCGACGGTGTCGACACCGCGACCCTTGAGCCCGGCGAGCTGCGTCGCGGCATCGGCTACGTCATTCAGGGCGGCGGTCTGTTCCCGCATCGGACGGTGCTGGACAACATCACCACCGTGCCGCTGCTGCTGGGCTGGGATCGTCGCCGCGCGAAATCGGTGGCCACCGAGCTGATGGAGCGGGTCGGACTGGCTCCTAGTCTGGCCAAGCGGTACCCCCATGAGCTGTCCGGTGGCCAGCAGCAGCGGGTGGGGGTGGCTCGCGCCTTGGCGGCCGACCCGCCGGTGATGCTGATGGACGAGCCGTTCAGCGCGGTCGACCCGGTGGTCCGTGAACAACTGCAGGACGAGTTCCTGCGGCTGAAGGCCGAACTCGGCAAGACGATCGTGTTCGTCACCCATGACATCGATGAGGCGATCAAGCTCGGCGATCAGGTGGCGGTGCTGCGGGTCGGTGGGGCGCTGGCCCAGCTGGCTGCGCCGGCTGAGTTGCTGGCCGACCCCGCCGACGACTTCGTCGCCGACTTCCTCGGTCGCGATCGGGGCTATCGGGGGCTCGGCTTCGCCGCCGCGCCGGCCCTGCCGGTCAGCGTCGAGCCGGTGGTGACACTGGGCACCTCGGCCGACGAGGCCCGCCAGGTCGCCGGTGGGGCCTCATGGCTGCTGGTGGTCGACGAGGCGTCGGCTCCGGTGGGCTGGGTGCGTCCGTCCGGGCTCTCCGGACCGGTGCAGCCGGGCGACCTGCATCGCGGCGGAACCGTGGCACGCCTGGGAGGAACGCTACGAGCTGCACTCGACGCCGCACTGTCGGCCCCCAGCCGGAGGGGAGTGCTGATCGACGACGAGGGCCGACTGGTGGGCACCGTCCGGGCTGCGGACGTCCTGGCCGAGATCGAACGCGAACCGGGGGCGCAGCCATGACCTGGTTCCTCACGCACCTTCCGCAACTGGGCGGCCTGATGGCCACTCATGCCGTCTTGGCTGTGCTGCCGCTGCTGATCGGCCTGGTGGTCGCGCTGCCGCTGGGCTGGCTGGCCCAGCGCTACCGCTGGCTACGGGCTCCGCTGGTGGCCGGCACCGGACTGCTCTACACGATCCCCTCGCTGGCCCTGTTCGTGCTGATGCCGCTGGTGCTGGGCACCGGGATTCTCGACCCGGTCAACGTGGTGATCGCGCTCAGCGTCTACACGGTGGCGCTGCTGGTCCGCACGGTCACCGATGGCCTGGCCGCGGTGCCGGGCGAGGTCGTCCAGGCCGCCACCGCAATGGGGGTGGGGCCGGTGCGCCGCTTCTTCACCGTCGAGCTGCCGCTGGCCGTCCCGGTGATCGCAGCCGGGCTGCGGGTCGCCGCGGTGAGCAATGTCTCGGTGGTGTCGGTGGCCGCCCTGCTCGGCATCGCCCAGCTCGGCTCGCTGTTCACCGACGGCTTCGCCCGCGACTTCGTCGACCCGATCGTGGTCGGGATTGGCGCCTGCATGGTGCTGGCGCTGGCCCTCGACGTGGTGATCCTGGCAGCCAGCCGAGTGCTGACCCCCTGGACTCGACGGGGGCGGACGGTATGAGGCTGATCTGGAGTTGGCTGGCCGATCCGGCCAACTGGACGGGCAGCGGCGGCATCCCCGTCCGGACCCTTGAGCATCTCGGCTACGCCGGAGTCACCTTGTTGCTGGCCGCGCTGATCGGCATCCCGCTGGGGCTGTGGATCGGGCATACCGGTCGTGGACGTGTGGTGGTGGTCAACGTCGTGAACGGCATGCGGTCGGTGCCGACGCTGGGCCTGCTGTTCGTGGCGGTCCTGGTGCTCGGGCCGCGGCTGGGTGGCGACCTGGCCTTCTTGGCGCCGGCGATCATCGTGCTGGTGATTCTGGCGATACCGCCGATCCTGGCCGGTGCCTACTCCGGGGTGGAGAGCGTCGATCCGGCTGCCCGTGATGCCGCTCGCGGCATGGGGATGCGTCCGCTCGAGGTGCTGCGCAGAGTCGAAGTTCCGTGCGCGCTGCCGCTGATCTTCAGCGGGTTGCGATCGGCCGCACTGCAGGTGATCGCCACCGCCACGCTGACCGCTTCGGTGAGCCTGGGCGGGCTGGGCCGGTTCCTGATCGACGGGCAGGCCTACCGCGACTACGGGCAGATGGCCGGCGGGGCGCTGCTGGTGGCCGTCCTGGCCGTCCTGGTCGATCTGATCTTTGCCGCGGTGCAGCGTGCCGCGGTCTCCCCGGGCCTGCTGCCCACCACGTCTCGCCGCTCCATCCGGACGCGGCTGGTCCCCGACCCGGCCTAGCCGAGGAAGAAGGTAACGATGAAGAAGAAGCTGTCTATCGCGGTGGCTATGGCGGCCACCATGCTGCTGTCGGCGTGTGCGTCCGGCGATCCGCTGGCCTCACCGAGTGCCACAACGTCCACCGGTTCGTCCAGCAGCGCAGCCGCGGTTGCGATCACCGTCGGCTCGGCGAACTTCCCCGAAAGCGAACTGCTCGCCGAGCTCTACGCCGGCGCCTTGGAGGCCAAGGGGGTCAGCGTCACCAAGAAGCTGAACATCGCCTCGCGAGAGACCTACGTGCCGGCCCTCACCAAGGGCGAGATCGATCTGATTCCGGAGTACACCGGCGCATTCGCGAAGTATCTGAACGCCGATGCCGACACCTCCGATGAGCAGGCTGCCCTGGCCTCGCTGCAGGCGGCGCTGCCGAAGACGTTGACGGCGCTCCAGCCGGCGGCAGCCCAGGACAAGGACTCGATCACGGTCACCCGGGCTACCGCGGACAAGTATTCGCTGAAGACGATCGAGGATCTGGCGCCGGTGGCCGGTCAGCTGGTGCTCGGCGGGCCGCCGGAATGGAAGAGCCGCAGCTATGGCGTCCCCGGCCTGAAGAAGGCCTACGGCCTGACCTTCAAGGACTTCAAGGCGCTGGACGTGGCTGGACCACTGACCGTCCAGGCATTGAAGAACGGCCAGGTGCAGGCGGCGAACCTGTTCACCACCGACCCGGCGATCAAGGCCAACGACTTCGTCTCGCTGGAGGACACCAAGAGCTTCTTCGGTGCCCAGAACGTGATCCCAGTGCTGACCGCGTCCAAGGCCACTCCCGAGGTGACGGCGGCGCTGAACGGTGTCTCGGCCAAGCTCGACACCGACACCTTGGCGACGTTGGTCACCAAGGTCGTGGTCGACAAGCAGGACGCGTCCGCAGTGGCGGCGGAGTGGCTGACGGCCAACGGCCTGGGCTGACTGGCTCAGGGGCCCCGCCGGAGGATCTGGCGGGGCCCCTGTCAGGTGTGGACGTCCTCGTTCAGTCGGTGGCCGACCGCAGTGCGCGAACCGCGTCCAGGATGCCCCGGTGGAACGTCGGATAGGCGTAGATCATCGTCTCCAAGGAGCTGATCGGCACTCGGGCATGGACGGCCACAGCCAGCGCGCCCAGAATCTCGCCGCCGTGGGGGCCGGCCGTGGTGGCGCCCAGCAGGACGTCCGCTTCGGCATCGGCGACCAGCTTGATGAACCCGGCGTTGCCGACCTTGTGGATCCAGCCGCGTGAGGTGGACGGCAGTGGCGCCGATCCCGTCCGGACGGTGAAGCCCGCCTCGCGGGCTTGCTTCTCGGTCATTCCGACCGCGCCGATCTCCGGGTCGGTGAAGGCGACCCGCGGGACGGCCCGATAGTCGGCGTCGGCGATCGGGTTGCCCAAGATCGACGCGGCGACGATGTCGGCCTGGTAGGTCGCCATGTGAGTGAACGCGCCATGGCCGGTGATGTCGCCGGCTGCCCAGACGCCGTCCCCGACGCGCAGCTGTCCGTCGGTGGGCAGGGTGCCCGGCTTGCCGGTCAGGCCGAGGGCCTGCCAGGTGTCGGCATCCAGCGTCGGTCGGCGACCGGTGGCCACCAGCAGCTTTTCGCCGTGCGCCGAGCTGCCGTCGGCGAGTTCGACGGTGAAGCCTGCCTCGTTGTGGCTGACCTTTGCGATCCCGACGCCCAGACGCAGGGTGAGGCCTTCGGCGGCAAGCACCTCGGCGAGCAGTTCGCCGGATTCGGGCTCCTCCTGCGGCAGCGGACGCGCAGCGGCGTCCAGCACCGTCACCTTCACTCCGAATCGCGACCAGGCCTGGCCGATCTCGCTACCGATCGCGCCGGCACCGATGATCACCAGGTCGCCGGGCAGCGTCTCGGTCTTCACCGCGTCCCGGTTCGTCCAGTACGGGACCTCGGCCAGGCCGGGGATCGGTGGGATCGCTGAAGTGGTACCGGTGGTGACCACCAGCGCCCGTCCGGCGGTCAGGGTGCCAACGCCGGACACCTCCACCTGGGTGGTGGAGCGGATCTGAGCGCGCCCGCGAATGAAGCGCATCCCCTTGTCGGTGAGCCGATCGACGGCCACCTGGTCGTTCCAGTCGTCGGTGGCCTCGTCGCGGATCCGGCGGGCGACCACACTCCAGTCGGGGTGGACGTCCGCGCTGCCGGCCAGCTCGGCGACCCGGCGGGCTTCGGTGAGGGAGTCCGCGGCGCGGATCATCATCTTGGTCGGGATGCAGCCCCAGTAGGGGCATTCTCCGCCGACCAGCTCGGCCTCGATTCCGATGACGCTCAGTCCGGCTTCGGCGAGCTTTCCGGCGATCGCCTCGCCGGCGACGCCGAGCCCGACGACGATGACGTCGGCGTCACTCACTGCTGAGCTTCCTCGGCCGGGCGGACCTCAACGTCGCGCCAGAAGGCGACCCGGTCGGTGATCTGCGTGGCCGCTTCGGAGGGGGTGGGGTAGTACCAGGCGGCGTCGGCGGAGCTCTGCCCGTCCACGCTGACCGTGTAGTAGGAGGCGATCCCCTTCCACGGGCACACCGTGTGGGTGCTGGACGGCTCGAAGTACTCGCTGTTCGCCGATTCGATCGGGAAGTAGTGGTTGCCCTCGACCACTACTGTCTGGTCGCTCTCGGCGATCACGGTTCCGTTGAAGACAGCCTGCATGCGCATGTTCTGTCCGCCTCTCTGCTGTTGGGGTGTGGCCTGACGGCCGTCGTGCAGGTACCCAGCCTGATCGCCCGGAAGCGAAATCAGCGTGGGCGGGGGTGAAGCTGCTTAGGACAACAACGCTGGACCGCTCATGCTTCCCGCGCTCCACCGTCGTGGTGGGCGGCTCTTCGCCGTCTGGACGCATTTGCGTCCACCTCGCGGTGTGGACGGGTGGGGTGGAGTCGAGCCTGCGGGCCTCAGCTCAGCGGCAGTGGGCAGGCGTCGGTGAAGCCGACCGGAGGGACGCCCAGAGCCTGGATCACCCGCGCCCAGTAGTTCACCTGGGCGGCTGTGGTGGCCAGGATCACCAGCTCGCGTTCGGTGAAGGAGCCGCGAAGGGCGGTGGTCAGCTCGGCGGGGAAGGCCAGCGGTGAGCTCGAGATCCGGCGGGCGTACTCGATGGCGTACCGCTCCCGGGTCGAGAAGGAGGCGACCTCGTTCTCGCGACCCGGTCCGAGGGCCTGGAGCTCTTCGTCGGTGATTCCGACCCGGTCGTACTTGAAGCCGTTCATGTCGACGCAGAAGGCGCAGTTCGCCGTGATCGAAGCTGTGATCCGGACCAGCTTGAGCAGCCGATCGGACGGCTCGTGATGCGCGACCAGGGCCTCCAGCACCCCGGCGCCGATCGCCGCCTTCGGATACCAGGCCAGCAGTCGGGCCGGCAGCATCCGGCGCCCGGTGACCCGCTCCGAGATGGCAACGCCGAGGCGTAGCAGCGGGTTCATTCGGCGGGGCTCAGCGACAAGTGCCATGCATCCATCATGGCCGGGTGCTGATGGGCGTGGGCATGGACGTGAGGGGCCAGGATCTCCGTCACAGCGCAGCCACGACGGACGCTCAGGTGGGCGAACGGCCCCAGACCGCTTGCACAGCGACGGATCAGTATTGATCTGTCCCGGTGGAGGAGCGCGGCCTTCTGGCCACGCGCCCTTGCGTGGCCTCTCCTCGAGTTTGCTCCAGGTGTGACACTGGAATCATGGCTTCCGCACTGACCATCGCCGAAGCGGCCGCCGCGACCGGCCTGAGTATCGACACCCTGCGTTTCTACGAGAGGGACGGGCTGTTGCTGCGCCCGGTGCCGCGCAGTTCGGCCGGGCATCGTCGCTACGAGCCGCAGGACCTGAGCTGGATCGAGTTGCTCAACAAGCTTCGGGCGACAGGTCTGCCACTACGGGACATCGCCCGTTACGCTGAGCTGGTCCGCGCCGGCGCCGGGAACGAGGCTGAACGACTGGAGCTGCTCCGCGCGCACCGTCAGCGGGTCCTGGAGCAGCTTGCCCTGACCACCGAGCATCTGGGTGCGATCGATCGGAAGATCGGCATCTATGAGGCCAGGCTTGACCTGGAGCGCACTCCAGCGTCTGAGATGGCTTCATGATCACAACACGCACTCTCGGAACCGCATCGCCCCTCACCGTGTCCACCCTCGGGCTGGGCTGCATGGGCATGTCGGAGTTCTACGGCAGCGCCGATGAGGCCGAAGCAACGGCGACGATTCACCGGGCCCTCGATCTCGGCGTCACTCTGCTCGACACTGCGGACATGTACGGCCCGTTCACCAACGAGGAGCTCGTCGGACGCGCGATCGCAGGACGCCGCGACGAGGTGCAACTGGCCACCAAGTTCGGCAACGAGCGACTGGCTGACGGCACCCGCCTAGGCATCAACGGACGCCCCGAATACGTGCGGCGCGCGTGCGACGCGTCGCTGCGGCGGCTCGGGGTCGACTACATCGACCTGTACTACCAGCACCGGGTCGACCCGTCCGTCCCGATCGAGGAGACGGTCGGGACGATGGCCGAGTTGGTCGCGGCCGGGAAGGTCCGGCACCTCGGCCTGTCGGAGGCGGCTCCGGGGACGATCCGGCGGGCACAGGCCGTCCATCCGATCACCGCGCTCCAGACCGAATACTCGTTGTTCACCAGGGACCTCGAGGACGAGATCCTGCCCACCGTGCGTGAGTTGGGCATCGGGCTGGTGCCGTACTCGCCGCTCGGACGCGGCATTCTGACCGGCGCCATCACTGCGGGGTCGCTGGAAGCGGGCGACACCCGGGCGACCGGGTACTTCCCCCGACTGAACGGGGAAGCCTTGCAGGCCAACCTGGCCCTGGTCGACCGGGTGCGTGCCCTGGCGGAGGCGAAGGGCTGCACGCCGGGTCAGTTGGCGCTCGCCTGGGTGCTCGCCCAAGGTGAGGACGTGGTGCCGATTCCCGGCACCAAGCGCGTCCGCTACCTGGAGGAGAACGTCGGCGCGACCGAGGTCGTGCTGAGCCCTGATGACCTGGCCGCGCTCGCCGAGGCCGTTCCCCGCGGCGCGGTGACGGGGGCCCGCTACGGCGACATGGGCTCCATCGACGTCTGAGTTCGGCGGACGGGCAACCCGGCCAGTTCGCGCTGTTCGGAGACTTTGGCCTTCAGTGCCCGAAGACTTGCGGACGCCTTCTCGATCGCAGCATCCCGGAACGACCTGATCACACCTAGCTATAACGCAACGCATCGTGTTCATCGCCGTGGGCTGTGTGAACAAGCTGCGCCATCACGAACCGGCTGACCGTATGAGACGGCACATCTCGGGGGCTTCGCTTCCGAACGAACTCGCCGCCGACGTGCGAGCGGGCAGATCCGCAACCGCGATCTACCGTCGATCGACGAGCCGCTGGCGGGTGTCGTCGACCGGTACCTGCGGCGACGAAGCGCTAGACGGCGTTCTAGTAGAGCCAATCCGAGACGCGTTGCCAGTCGATGGCGCCGGTCCACGTCAGCGCCGCGAGGACCAGGAGGGCAATGACCAATACTCCAAACAAGACGTATCCGAGCGGGCTGCGGAGCTCGTCAGCCAAGACCACGTGCTCCGGATCGCTCGGATCGTAGATCACCTCGACAGCTTCGCCGGCCACCGGTTCGCCCAAGCTGTCGAGGTGCGCCTGAACGGACTTCCCTTGTTGATCCGCGAACTCCACAAGGACCGCGTCATCCTCCATGCTCACAACTCGCGCAGGCGCCGCGACGCCCTGTTGCCGCAACGCTGCTTCGTCCGTCCACACATAGATGCCGCCGCCCAAGATGACGAGCGCCAGAATCAGGCAGACGGCGGTGCTCGGCCCGCGTCGGTTGAACCACCGGCCCAGCCGGGTCTGAACGGCCTGGTACTCGCTCGGCAGCATCTTCGGGTCAGTCTGGCCGGTTCCCCGAAGCACCCACCAGTGCCGGATAGCGGCGATGCAGACCGGAACTGCCAATACGGCGATCACCGAGCGCAGCCAAGCCCGCGAGGACATCTCGTGGCCGTCGATGAGGTCACGGACCAACAGCGTCAGCAGCAGCACAGCGACGGGAAGGAACGCGGCGCCACCGATGGCACCCCACATCCGCCGTCGAGGAGAACGGCTGGCCGCGACCTGGCGCCCCATTCCGGCAAGCGAGTCGGCCACGGCGCCGGCCAAGTTTTCTGGCGGCTCAACCTTGACCGCGTCTTTGGAATCAGCGAGGTTAATGTCGCCGAGCAGGTGCGCTCGTGCGGCGTCGGGCAGTTCGAGAGCACGGACCAGCTGCGGCGCGATCTCGACCGAGCGGCCCTGTGACCCCAGGATCTGCGCGAGTGCGGACGTCGGGTGCATGCCGACTTCCTGGAACGGTCCGACACCGGTACGGCCGGAGTGAAGAATGTCCCGCACTTCATCACCGATCGCGCCGGGCGGCAGCCGCTCGGCCGCGGCGAGGCGCCCATCCACGGACCATTCCCAGCCTGCGACGGGGTCGCCGCCCGCGACCAGCCACAGGTGCAGTTCGTCGCCGATTCGGAGGAGTGCCAGCCCGGGGTCGTCCAGATGGCAGGACGTGACCCCCATAGCGGGGTCATCATGAGCGATCAGCGTCCAGCCGTCTCGGACAACAGCCGAGATCGGTTCGTCCCAGGCAATGGCAAGGAGCGGGAGTTCACCGGTGTGGTCCCCGCGTAGCGCCATCAGTCCGCGGACTTGCCGGTCGTCGTCGGCCTCCCATGGCAGGGTGTCGAGATCGTCATCGAGTTCATACGCGTGGCCGTCCCGAACGCCGTGAAGGGACCATCCATCCATGACGTACGCGTCTCCGGAGATGGTCGCCAACTGGAGGAGTGCCTCCTCCAGTGTGACCGGCGAGCCCGCAAGGTGTTCGTCTACCGTGGCGGTGCGCAGGAGCACCCAGCCTCCCGGCAGTTCCTCGATCCAGCAGGGTACGGCCCGGGTCTCGGCCCAGCTTTGCGCTGCATCGGTCGTTGTGCGGACGAAATAGAGGATGGTGTCGATCACCGGCTCACGCTTACGCCTCCACTGCACGCCGGAACACTATTGGATGCTGGGGAGGTGTGCTGGCCGTACTCTTCGTGACGCGCCCGCGGATTCCTCACGGACGCTGCTCGGGGACCGTCATGGGTAGGAGTGGCCTGACCGGTGCTCCCACTAGGGCACGGCTGAGGTACGAAACGCTGAAAGCCGCTCTGACATAGGTTGTTTGACCTCGCCAGAGCGGCTTTCTCATATGGTCGGGGTGACAGGATTTGAACCTGCGACCTCGTCGTCCCGAACGACGCGCGCTACCAAGCTGCGCCACACCCCGAACGACCCTGAGCTAGTCAGGGCCGGGTGAAAGTGTAGCTGAACTCGACCGGGTCAGCCATTCGAGCCCGGAACCAGGGTCAGCACTGTGACTTCGGGCGGGCAGGCGAACCGGAAAGGTGTGTACGGGTTGGAGCCCAGGCCCGCCGAGACATGCAGCCAAGAGCGCTTCCCGGCCGCATGGTGGCGACTGGCGCCCTTGGCCTGGCGAGGCGGAAGATCGCAGTTGGTGGTCAGTGCCCCGAAGCCAGGGACGCACACCTGCCCGCCGTGAGTGTGCCCAGCCAGGATCAGCCGCAGCCCGTCGGCGGTCATCGCGTCCAGCACCCGCGCGTATGGCGCATGGGTGACCCCGACGGCCACATCGACGCCCTTGGCCGGACGTCCGGCGACCATGCGGTAGTCGTCCAGGTTCAGGTGCGCATCATCGGTCCCGCGGAACTCGATCCGCAGCCCCTGGACTGTGAGCTCGCCACGCTTGCCGTTCAGGTCGAGCCAGCCGTGGCCGGTGAAGGCGGCCCGCAACTCCTCGGTGGGCAGCTGCTGCCGATCGGCACGGACGCCCTCGCGGCTGGTGTCTCCGGCCAGATAGCCCAGCGGGTTCTTCGGACGCGGCGCGGTGTAGTCATTGGAGCCGAACACGAACACTCCGGGGACGTCCAGGAGCCTGCCCAGGTCCTCCAGCAGCGGCTCCAGAGCGTCCGGGGACGCCAGGTTGTCGCCGGTGCTGACCACCAGATCAGGCTCGAGCCCGGCCAGCGCGTGGATGAACTCGCGCTTGCGGCGCTGGCTCGCCAGCAGGTGGAAGTCCGAGATGTGCAGCACCCGAATCGGGGCAGCCCCGGGCGGCAGTACCTTCAGCCGAACCCGGCGCACCCGGAAGTCGTAGGGCTCGACGAACGTGCCGTAGGCGAAGCAGGCCGCGGCCAGAATCGCCAACCGGCGCAAACCTCGTCCCATCGGATCAGCCTCCGGGCCGCGGGAGACGGGGGCTGCCGCCAGGTGTGGCGCCTCCACCCGGTGTGGGCGTCGTCGGGGTCGGCGGGAGCGGTGCGGGGCCCTTGCTCACGTAGAGAGTGATCGTGCTGGCCTTGGTGGCCTGGCCGCCGGACGCGCTGGTGCCGATCAGGGCGCCGGCCGGGTACTCGGAGTACTGCTTCTCCTCGACCGGAGTGAAGCCGGCATTCAGCAGGCGGGTCTTGCAGCCGCCGACGCTCATCCCCGAACAGCTCGGGACGGTGACCTTCTCGCCGGTCAGGATGTCCCGCGGCGGATCAACGAACTGATGCTTCTGGTCGATGTCGGCCAGAGCTGCGGCGAAGGCCGGCTTGAGCAGGTGGCCACCGGCCTCCTGGCCGGACGCGCCGTACAGGGTCCGCTTGGAGTACTTCAGGTACACGCCGCGCAGATAACGGGTGCCGCGGGCCTTCCAGAACTTGATGGAGCGAGGGCCGGAGTCGTAGCTGATCATCGCGGACGCAGCCAGGTCCGGGGTGTAGCCCATCGTCCAGATCGCCTTGTTGTCGGGGACGGTACCGGTCTTGCCCGCCATCTTCACGCCCCAGACGCGAGCCGCCGTCGCGGTACCGCCGTTGTACGGGCCTTGGAAGATCGCATTGATCGCGTCGGCCAGATCCTCACTGATCACCCGCTGACAGTTGGCGCTGGGCACGGGGACGTCCTGGCCGTCGCGGTTGGTGATCGACTTCAGGATGATCGGATCGCAGTGGATGCCGCGAGCGGCGAAGGTGGCGTACGCCTCGGTCAGCGAGAGCGGCGAGATGCCGGCCACACCCAGAGTGAACGAGGGGATCGACGAGTAGGCCTTCACCAGGTCCTGGCCGTCAGCCGACTTCAGGCCGAGCCTGGCAGCCATCTTCACCACCGGGCAGATGCCGACCCGCTGGATCAGCCGGGCGAAGTAGTTGTTCATCGAGTGCTTGACCCCGGCCCACAGGTCGAAGCGTCCGACCTGACCGCGGCCACCGGTGACCGCCCACCTGCCGAGCTGGACGAACGGTCCGTCACAGTTGCGGAAAGTCTCGCCCTGATAGTTGTGCTCGTAGTCGACCTTGATCTTGTCGTAGCTGCCCAGGCCCTCATCGAGGGCCGCTGCCGCGGTGAAGATCTTGAACGTCGAACCGGCCTGGAAGCCCTCGGCGCCGCCCATCTCCGCAGTGGCGGCGTAGTTGTAGTACGTCTCGCCCTTCCACTGGTCCTTACCCTTGGCGTCCTTGTTGATGCCCATCACCGGGCGGCTCTGCGCCATGGCCTTGATCAGTCCGGTGCCCGGCTGCAGCATGGTGATCACCGAGACCACCGGATCGCGGGCGTCGATGTAGTTGCTGATCACCGACTGGGCCTTGTCTTGGGCCGCCGGGTCGATCAGGGTCCGGATGGTCAGGCCGCCGCGCTTGATCAGGTTCTCGCGCTCCTCGCTGTTGTCGCCGAGGGCCGGCATGGTCAGCAGCGTTCGGTAGGCGTAGTCGCAGACGAACGGGTACTTCGAGTTCGCGCAGCCACTCAGCGACTTCTTCACCTTTGACGCGTCGAAGGGCTCGGCCTTGGCCTCGGCCAGCTGGCTGGCGGTGATCTCACCCAGGGTGTACATCCTGGTCAGCACGTCATTTCGCCGCGAGACGCCGGCCTGCGGATGCGTCACCGGGTTGGTGGTCACCGGGTTGCGGACCAGGCCGGCCAGCATCGCCGACTGGGCGAGAGTCAGCTTGGCGGCACTGGTGTTGAAGTAGTGCTTGGCCGCGGCCTCGACGCCGTAGGCGCCGTCGCCGTAGTAGCTCATGTTCAGGTAGCGCTCGAGGATCTCGTCCTTGCTGAACTTCTCCTCGATCGCGATCGCGTAGCGCAGTTCGCGGACCTTGCGGCCCAAGGTGTTCTCGGTGGCGGCGTCCTTGGCCGCTTTCTTCTGGGCCTCGTCGCTGATCTCTTCGGCATTCTCCAGCAAGACCAGCCGGACGTACTGCTGGGTCAGTGTCGACGCGCCCTGGGTGTTGCCCTGGCTGGTGCTGACCAGTGCCCGCAGCGTCCCGCGCAGATCCAGCGCGCCGTGCTCGTAGAACCGCTGATCCTCGATCGCGATCTGCGCCTGTCGCATCAGCGGCGAGATCTTGTCCAGCGGGACATAGACCCGGTTCTCGTCGTAGAAGTAAGCCAGCACCTTGCCGTCGGCGGTGAGCAGCCGGGAACGCTCGGGCTGCGGTGGGGTCTCCAGCTCGGCGGGGAGCTGATCCAGGCTCGATGCCATGGACGTCCCCGCCGTCGACGCGATCCCGGCGACTGGGACGATCAAACCCGCCGAAAGCAGGCCGCCGAGGAACGCGACGAAGAGGAACATGATCAGCGAGTACAGCCGTTTCCCCATGCGCATGGGTCCAAGGTTACGTCACCGCTGAACCATGCCCGAGGAAGAAGACTGTACGGGAGTTCACTGTGAGGTGAATGACCCCTAGCGTGCGCTGGGGTGATGCCCTAGCCTGAGCCCTACCGCGAGCCGGAGAACCCCACCGACGAGCGCACCCCGTGGCTTGAAAGGTTGAGCGATGTCGCTCCGAGTCGATGATTGGACCCTCCAGGCGAAATGCCGAGGTCTTCAGGATCAGTTGTTCCCCGACGGAGCCGATCAGAAGCGCGCACGGTCAGTCTGCTTCAGTTGCCCAGTACGTAATGAGTGCTTGGCCGAAGCCTTGGACAACCGGATCGAATGGGGGGTCTGGGGTGGCCTCACCGAGCGGGAACGCCGTCAGCTGCTGCGTCAGCGCACCGACATCACCAGTTGGACCTCGATCCTGTGCCCGAAGCCTCACCGGGTCTGCTGAGCATCTCGCCGCCCCGGTGAGGGCTGGAGCATCGTCAGCCCCGCTGATTAGGGTGGCCCCATGACTAAGTGGGAGTACGTGACCGTCCCGATCCTGGTGCACGCCACCAAGCAGATCCTGGACAACTGGGGTGCCGACGGCTGGGAGCTGGTTCAGGTCGTCCCCGGACCCAACGCCGAGAACCTGGTGGCCTACCTGAAGCGTCCGCTCCAGTGACCGCCTCGCAGCGGCTGGCCGAGCTGGGCATCACGCTGCCGGACGTCCCGGCACCGGTGGCCGCCTATGTGCCGGCGGTGCGCGTCGGTGACCTCGTCCACACCTCGGGCCAGCTGCCCTTCGTGGCCGGCCAACTGGCCGGCGTCGGCAAGGTTGGTGCCGAGGTGGACGCCGAGACCGCGGCCGGACTGGCCCGGATCGCCGGTCTGAACGCCATCGCTGCGGCTGCGTCCGTGGCCGGTGGGGTGGACGCCATCGCGCAGGTGGTGAAGCTGGTCGTCTTCGTCGCCTCGGCGCCGGACTTCACCGCCCAGCCGGCCGTGGCCAACGGTGCATCGCTCCTTGTCGGCGAGATCTTCGGCGACGCGGGAAAGCACGCCCGCAGCGCCGTCGGCGTTGCGGTGCTGCCGCTGGATTCGCCGGTGGAGGTGGAGCTGATCGTCCGGGTTCGCGGCTGATGGCCGCCGAGTCGAAGCGGGCCATGCGAGCGCGGGCCGCCGAGATCTTCGCGATCCTCGGCCAGACCTATCCGGACGCTCACTGCGAGCTCGACCACGTCGACGCCTGGCAGTTGCTGGTGGCCACGGTGCTCTCGGCCCAGTCGACCGACCGCCGAGTGAATACTGTCACCCCGGCGCTGTTCGCGCGCTGGCCGGATCCGGTGGCGCTGGCTGCCGCTGATCGCGCCGAGCTGGAAGAGCTGATCAAGCCGACAGGCTTCTTCCGAGCCAAGACCGACTCGCTACTGAAGCTGTCCGCCGCCGTCCAGTCGCAGTTCGGCGGGGTCGTCCCCGGAGTGCTGGAGCAGCTGGTGACGCTGCCCGGGGTGGGCCGCAAGACAGCGAATGTGGTGCTCACCGACGCCTTCGGTGTGCCCGGGATCACCACCGACACCCACCTGATCCGGCTGTCTCGCCGGTTCGGCTGGACGAAGTCGGAGAACCCGGTCGTGGTCGAGGCCGAGGTCGGCGCGCTGTTCGACCCGACCGACTGGCGAATGGTGAACCATCGGGTGATCTGGCATGGACGCCGCCGCTGCCACGCCCGGCGGCCGGCCTGCGGCGCCTGTCCGGTGGCCGGGCTGTGCCCGTCCTTCGGTGAGGGCCCGACCGATCCGAAGGTCGCCGCCAAGCTGATCCGGGAGCCTCGTGGTTGAGCCCGGTGCGGCCGGCGGGCCGGGCTTCGTCCCGGTGCCCGCCGAACTGCTCGCAGCCCGGCCCCGGCTCGCTCAGCCCGGTGTGCTGGCGCTGGCCACCGCCCGTCCGCCGCAGGGCAAGCGGGCAGCGGCGGTACTGATCCTGCTCAGCGAGGGCGAGCGTGGCTACCAACTGGTGCTGGTCGAGAAGCGCGCCGAGCTACGCAACCACGCCGGTCAGATGGCCTTTCCCGGCGGTGGAATCGAAGTCGACGATGCCAGCCCGATCGCCGCCGCGCTGCGCGAGGCTGCCGAAGAAGCCGGGATCGTCGACGGGGTCGAGGTGCTCGGGGTGCTGCCCGCCGCCCACATTGCCCGCAGCGGCTTCGACGTCACCTCGGTGGTCGGCTGGTGGACGAACCCGCAGCCGCTGACCGTTGTCGATACCGAGGAGCTGTCGGCGGTGCACATCGTTGCCGTGGACGACCTGCTCAACCCCGCCCACCGCAGCACCTGGGTGCTGCCGGCCGGCTTCGAGGGTCCCGCATTCGAGGTGGGCGACCTCTATGTCTGGGGTTTCACCGCCTACCTGCTCGACGAACTGTTCGACCTGCTCGGCTGGACCCGTCCCTGGCCTCGCGAGCGGCACACCGAGATCCCGCCGCGGTTCCTGGCCGGCTGAGTCGCTGCGGTCCGCCGCACGGCTCCGGCTGCGGCGCCGTCGGATCCCTCATGATGGAGCCATGGCTTGGTGGCACAACGCGGTCGCGTACCAGATCTACCCGCGCTCGTTCGCCGACAGCAACGGCGACGGCGTCGGTGACCTCAAGGGCATCCTGACTCACCTGGACTATCTGGCAATGCTCGGTGTCGACGTGGTCTGGCTCTCACCGATCTACCGCTCGCCGATGGACGACAACGGCTACGACATCAGCGACTACGACGACGTCGACCCACTGTTCGGCACCATGGCCGACGTCGATGCGCTGATCGAAGGGCTGCACGCCCGGGGTATGCGCCTGGTGATGGACATGGTGGTGAACCACACCTCCGACGAGCACCCGTGGTTCATCGAGTCCCGCGATCCGGCATCGCCGAAGCGTGACTGGTACTACTGGCGGCCGGCCCGCGATGGCTTCGAGCCCGGCGCCGAGGGCGCCGAACCGACCAACTGGGGCTCCTTCTTCTCCGGCCGCGGCTGGGCCTTCGATCCGGTCTCCGGAGAGTATTACCTGCATCTGTTCAGCCCCCGCCAGCCTGACCTGAACTGGGAGAACCCCGACGTCAGGGCCGAGTTGTACGCGATGATGCGGCGCTGGCTGGATCGTGGCGTGGATGGTTTCCGCTTCGATGTGATCAACCTGATCTCCAAGACGCTGCCGCTGGCCGACGGCCCGGCCGGTCCGGACGGGATCTGCTACGACCCGTCCATCGTCGTCGAAGGGCCCCGGCTGCATGAGTTCCTGCAGGAGCTGAACCGGGAGGTCGGGATCAGTGAGCGGGAGCTGTTCACGGTGGGGGAGATGGTGCTGGTGAACAGCGCGGACGCTCGCGCCCACACCGACGCCGAGGCCGGCGAGCTCGGCATGGTGTTCACCTTCGAGCACATGATGGTGGACGCCGGACCGTCCGGGCTGAAGTGGGACCTCGCCCCGCTGCACCTGCCCGCGCTGAAGGCGAACCTGGCTCATTGGCAGCAGGAACTGGCCGAGGTCGGTTGGAACTCCCTGTATTGGGAGAACCACGACCAGCCGCGTTCGGTGTCGCGATTCGGCGACGACTCGCCGCAGTTCCGGGTGCCCTCGGCCAAGACACTGGCCACCACCTTGCAGCTGCTGAAGGGGACACCGTTCATCTACCAGGGTGAGGAGTTCGGGATGACCAATGCCGGGCTCACCGCACTCGAGCAGTACGACGACATCGAGTCGCGGAACTTCTACGCCAGCGCGGTGGCCATGGGCGTCGAGCCGTCCCAGGCGCTCGGCATGCTCGCGCTCCGCAGCCGCGATAATGCCCGTACCCCGATGCCCTGGCATGGCGGGCCCAGCGCCGGCTTCACCACCGGGACGCCGTGGCTGCCGATCAATGCCAACCACGACCAGATCAACGCGGCGGACGCCTTGGCCGACCCGGACTCGGTGTTCCATCACTACCGCGCGCTGATCGCGCTGCGGCACAGCTCAGAACTCGTCCGGCAGGGACGCTTCGAGTTGCTGCTCGGCGAACACCCGGCACTGTTCTGCTATCAGCGTTCGCTGGAGGGCCAGGTGCTCCTCGTGCTGGCGAACTGGTCGTCGGAGCCGGTGCCGCTGCCTGTGGACGAACTGCCGTCGCTGGTCGGGGCCCGGCTGTTGCTGGGCACCCATGAGGAGTTGTCCGACACCCTGGTCGGTTGGGAGTCCCGGGTCTACCAGCTCCGCTGAGTTACCGGATCGGCGGGGACGGTTCCATCACCGTCCGCCCTGGTCAGGGCAGTTCAGCAACCTCGGGACGGGCGCGCCCGGTCAACGGCATTTCGGCGACCTCATCCTTACCGCGCTCGACGGCGTCCTTCACCGCAGTCACCGACGCTTCGGCCTGCGTGATCGTCGCCTTCGGCTCGGAGAACGTCAGCTGCGCCTTGCCGATCAGCGCGAGCACTCCGGCCAACAGCAGGATGGTGACGGTGTCGGTGAGGAAGCCCCAGAACAGTGCTGGCAGGAGGTCGAGGTGGAACCAGGCCTGGAAGCCGATCGCCCAGGCGAAACCGATCGTCGAGAACAACACGGCCATGGCCGACAGGCCCAGGTAGCCGACAGCGCCGAACAGGCCGGCGCCGATGCCGGCTCGCTTGGCCTGCGGGATCAGTTCGGCCTTGGCGAGTTCGATCTCACCGCGGACGATCGCTTTCACGTCCGACTGGATGGACGCGATCAGGTCGGCGATGTCGCTCTTCTCAACCATCTGGCAAGCCTCCGTCGGGGTGGTCGTAGCGCCAGCCTAGTCGGATCACTCCTCGACCTACAGGTTGATCTGCAGGCCCGACTCCGGGGCTGTGAAAGTGGTGGTGAACTCGGAATGATCGACCCGAGCCCGCCAGCACCGCACCGAGTAGGGCAGCAGCAGCGGCTCCGGGGCCTTTGCTGATGCGTCGTAGAGGGCGGCTACCTTGGACAGCAGCGTGGACGCGTCCGGCTCGGGCAGCCGGGCCAGTCGAGGGTTGCGGCTGACCAGCTCGATCAGCCCGTCTCGGCCGATCGGCACCCACTGCCGGAAATCGCGGCAGTGCACTTTCGGGAAGTAGCCGCTGTCCTCGATCGCATCGGTGGACTCGGACGGGGTACCACTCATCAACTGCGGATCGTAGGTCTGCAGGATCGTGGCCAGCCGGCGCACCCACGGCACAGAGTCGTCGCGGACGGTATACAGCACGGCCAGTGATCCGCCGGGGGCGAGCACGCGGGCGAACTCGGCCAGGGCCAGACCGGGAGCCAACAGGTGCAAGCCTTGGGCGACCAGCACCTGATCGAAGGAGTGTGCGGTGAAGGGCAGCGCCTCGGGTGCAGCCGCCACCGCCAGCAGCTCCGGGTAGGCGGCCGTTGCGCGGCCGAGCTCGGCGGCCGGCTTGTCGATCAGGGTGAGCTGATGACCACCTCGGGCGTACCGCAGCGCGGTGGGCAGCGAGCCGAGACCGACGGCCAGCACAGCACCGGGGTCGGCGGGGGCCAGCCACTCGATGGCGGCTGGCGGGAAACTTCCGACCCCGGGGTTGGCCATGGACGCATCGTACGGGCAGTCGACGTGGTGGCGACGACGAACCTCCGCCCGACCGCCGAACCGGGAAGCTGTGGACGAGGCCGCGTTCGAGACGACGTTGTCCACAGGCTTCCCGAGGGGCTGAACGATCGGTGGCGGCGCCACCCACTGTGTGGGTTGTGAAGCAGAACAGACCGGGGCCGGACGTGCTGCTGGTGGCTCCGCCCGGCGAGGTGCGCGATCTGGTGCTGGCCGCGGTCACTGCGCAGGATCTTCAGGCGGAGGTGGTGGCCGAACCGGAGCGGCTGGCCGGAGTATGGCGTAGCGCCGGCACCGTGGTGGTGGCCGCGGAGGTGGCTCGGCGGGTCGCCGACGCTGCACCGCCGGCCCGGCCGGGGGTGTTCCTGGTCGGCTCGGACGCCGCACAGCTGGCCGCATGGTCGGCACCGCTGAGTGCCGGGGTGATCCCGCTCCCCGATGGTGCAGCCTGGCTGGGTGCGGTCCTGGCCGATGGGCGCAGCCGGTTCAGCGGCCCGGTTGTGGCCGTCCTGGGCGGCTCGGGCGGGGTGGGTGCCTCCACGGTGGCGGCGGCACTGGCACAGGTCGGCGCCGAGCGGGCCGAGGCATCCGCGCTGGTCGATGTCGATCCACTGGGCGGCGGGCTGGATCTGCTGCTGGGGGCCGAGCGGGTCGGCGGCTGGCGCTGGCCCCGGTTGGAGGCAGCCGACGGCCGGCTCGGCGATCTGCGCAGCTACCTGCCGGTGGTCGAGGGGGTCACCTTGGTCTCGATGGCCCGCGGTCCGGCCTTCGATCTGTCCCGGGAGCCGCTGGCCGCCATCGTCGGCGCCCTGCGGTCATGGCACTCCCTGGTGGTGCTCGATGTCGGGCGCTGCGGCGGGCCGGCGGCCAGAGAGGCGTTACGCCTTGCCGGTCGCCAGTTGGTGGTGGCGTCGGCGAGCGTGCGCGGGGTGGCTGCGGCCCGTCAGGTGGTGGCCGAGTACGAACTCGAGCGCGCCGAGCTGGTGATCAGACGGGGCCGAGGTTCGCTCGACTCGTCCCTGGTGGCCGAGGCGGTGGGGCTGTCGGTGCTCGGTGAGGTGCCCACCGATCGACGGCTGGCCGACGCTGCCGAAGCCGGGGAGCCGCCGGCTCGCGGCGTCCGTCGCGGCTACCGGCGAGCCATCGACGCGTTGGTGCAGCGAATACTGGCGGTCGCCGATGACTGAGCTGGAGGAGGTACGCGGCTACCTGGTCCGGCACGGCCAACAGCCCGGGCCGGTCGAGGTGGGTGCCGCGCTGCGCAGCCTGGGCGAGCTGGTCAGCGACCAGCGGGTGCGCAGCACCGTCGCAGCATTGCGGCGGGAGAGCGAGGGAGCCGGCCCGCTGGACGAGCTGCTCGCCGAGCCGGGGGTGACTGATGTCTTGGTGAATGCGCCCGACCAGGTCTGGGTCGATCGGGGAGCCGGCCTGGAGTTGTCGTCGGTGCGGTTCGGCTCTGCCGAGGAGCTGCGGCGCCTGGCCGTCCGGCTGGCCGCCTCGGTCGGTCGCCGACTGGACGACGGCTCGCCCTTCGTCGATGCCCGGCTGCCCACCGGTGTCCGGGTACATGCGGTGCTGGGCTGTGTGGCCGAAACCGGTACCTGCTTGTCCTTCCGGGTGCCGAACCGACGCCGGTTGACGCTGGACGACTGGGTCGTGGCCGGGTCGGTCAGTCCGCCGGTGGCCGAGCTGCTGACCGGCCTGGTCCGGGCCAAGCGGGCCTTCCTGATCTCCGGGGGCACCGGCTCGGGCAAGACCACCCTGCTGGGCGCCCTGCTGAGCTTGGTGCCGCCGGCCGAGCGGATCGTCATCGCCGAGGACTCCCGAGAATTGGCGCCGCAGCATCCGCACTGCCTGCGACTGGAGGCGCGGCCACCGAACGCAGAGGGCGTCGGCGCCATCACCTTGACCGATCTGGTCCGGCAGGCGCTGCGGATGCGTCCGGATCGGCTGGTGGTCGGCGAGGTCCGTGGTGCCGAGCTGGTCGATCTGCTGCTGGCCATGAACACCGGGCATGAGGGTGGCTGCGGCACCGTCCATGCCAACTCTGCGGGTGCCGTCCCGGCTCGCCTGGAGGCGCTGGCGGCGCTGGGCGGGCTCTCGCGTGACGCGCTGCACGCACAGTTGGCGGCCGCGGTCGAGGTGCTGGTGCATGTCCGGCGGCTTTCCGACGGACGGCGCTGGGTCGATGAGCTGCGCGTACTGCGGCCTGAACCTGACTCGGGGCGTTGTCAGGCGGTGTCGGCCCTGCGCTGCGAGCCCGACGGACGGCTCACCCCGGGTGAGGGCTGGTCGCGGCTGAACCAGCTGGTCGGCTGATGGGCTGGCTGGCAAGCCTGGCGGCGGCGGTTGCGGTGTTGTTGGCCTGGCCGCCGGTCGTTCGACGCCGCTGGCTCCGGCTGACCGAGCCGGCGGCGGCTGCGCACCGGCCCGCGCGGGTCGGGGAGTTGTGGCCGCTGGCCTTGCCGTTGGTCGGAGTTCTGGCCGGAACACTCACGATGAGCCTTGTCGGGCTGGTGGTGGGGCTGTGCGCAGGGTTGGTGGCCGGCACCTGCGCTCAGCTGGTGCGTACTCACCTGCGACGACGCCGGGCGGTCACCGGTGAGGCCGAAGTGGTCTCTGCCTGCCGCCTGCTCGGCGGGCTGCTGCGGGTGGGGCAGGTCCCTGGCGGTGCCTTGCAGCTGGCCGCTGCCGAGAGTCCGGTACTGGCAGAGGCGGCAGCTGCACAGCGGTCCGGCGGCTCGGTGGCCGAGGTGCTCCTGGCTGGCGCAGCCCGGCCAGGGCGAGCCGGCCTGGCTGAGCTGGCGGTGGCCTGGGAACTGGCCGAACGGACCGGCGCCTCGATGACCGCTGCGATCGATGGCGTGATCGAGCGACAGGCGGCCGCGTCCGCGGTGGCCGAACTCGTTTCCGCCGAGCTGGCTGCGCCCCGTGCCACCGGGCGGTTGCTGGCGGTGCTGCCGCTGGCCGGTCTGGCGCTCGGCTTCGCCCTTGGCGGTGACCCGGTGCACTTTCTGCTTGGCTCGCCGATCGGCTGGGCCGGACTGACCGGTGGGGTGACCTTGGCCTGTGTCGGGGTGTTGTGGACCGACTGGCTGGCCCGACCGGGGGTGAGCTGAATGGGTTGGGCTGCGGTGGCGTCCCTCGCGACCGGGGTGGCGATCCTGCTGGTGTGGACGCAGCCGGCTGCGCGACTGCAGCGGGCCGGTCCGCTGGCCGCCATCGAGCCGGCTCAGGCTCGTCGGCTCCGGCTGGCCGGCTTCGCCGCTGGACTGGGCTTCGCAGTGGGGCTGCTGTTCGGCTGGTGGGCGTTGGTGTGGGCCGCAGTTGCCGGGCTGGCCGGCTACTTCGCCGCCGGACGGCTGCAGAGCTCAGCGCAGGAGGCGCGACGCCGGGCCCTGGTGGCAGCCGTGCCGGGAGTGTGTGACCTTCTGGCGGTCTGCCTGGACGCCGGACTTCCGCTGCGGAACGCCGCTGTGGAGCTCGGCCGGCTGCTGCCCGGCCCGGCCGGGGAGCTGCTCAGCCGGCTGGGGGCTGCGGTCGGGCTCGGCACCGACGAGGCGACGGCCTGGCGCGAGCTGGCTGCGCAGGAGCCCAGTTTCGCCGAGTTGGGCCAGGAGTTGGCCCGCAGCATTGAGTTCGGGCTGGCCTCAACAGCGACCCTGCGAGTCATCGGCGAGCGCGCCCGGCGGGCCGAGCTGTCGGGAGTGCAGCAGCGAGCACGTCAGGTCGGCGTGCGCAGTGTGCTGCCGCTGGTGCTGTGCCTGCTGCCGTCGTTCCTGCTGATCGGAGTGGTGCCGATCATCGGCGGAGTTGTTCTGCAGTTTTTCGGCTGAGTCAGTCATCCACAGCGATGAGCCGGTCGGTTCTGCTGTCCACAGCCGTCCGGGGCGGACGAACGTCACTGCGGTCGGCGACCCACAGTGACGGGTGCATCCGGATGGATGTCGCACACACAGGGAGGCAAGATGAGCGAGGCGCGAGCGAAGCTGCGCGGACTGGGCCAGCGGGGCATGACCACGGCGGAGTACGCGGTCGGGACGGTGGCTGCGGTGACCGGGGTCGGGGCGATGGTCGGGTTCTTCCAGAACGAGGACTTCCGGCGTTTCATCGGCGAGATCATCAAGGCGCTGATCCGCTGGATCCTCGCCTCGGTGGGGATCAACATCTAGTGCCCGGTGGGTCGGCCGGCCGGCTCCAGCCCGGCCGGCCCGCCCGTCGCCGGGTCCGCGGTTGCACGGCTCGGCAACGGGGGATGGTCACCGCCGAATTCGCGTTCGCGAGCCTGGCCATGGCCGGTGCCGTGGTGCTGATCGCCTGGTTCCTCACCGTGCTGATGCTGCTGGCCCAGTGTCAGTCCGTGGCTGCCGAGGTGGCTCGCCAGGAGGCGCGCGGCGATCGTCGGGCGGCGGCCAAGGCGCAGGCGGATCGTCCACCCGGGGCTGCGATACGGGTCGGGACCGTGCACGGCCTGGTGCGAGTGGAGGTCGTCCTGGACGCTCGTCCATGGGCCTCCTGGCTACCGGCAGTGCCGCTGCGCGCAGAGGCCTCGGTGTTGCAGGAGCCGAAGTGACCAGGGTGATGAACCGCACCGGATCAGCCTCGGCAGGCGGCGGGACCGTGCTGGTGGCCACTGTCGTCGGGTTGAGCCTGACGATGGCGGCGGCGCTGGCCCTGCTGATCGGCTACGCGGCCGGCGCCCAGAAAGCCAATGCGGCCGCCGATTTGGTTGCGTTGTCCGGTGCGGCAGCGCAGGTCTCGGGAGAGGGTGCCTGCCGGGGAGCCGCCCGGGTGGCTGCCGCCAACGGCGTCCGGCTCACCGAATGCCGGGTGAGCGGAGACATCCTGGAGTTCGCGGTGACGGTCGAGGTGACGTTGCCGATTCGACAGGCATTGCCGGGGCTGCCGGGCCAGTTGCGGGCCAGTGCGTCCGCGGGCCGCATGAATGGCGACGATTCGACGCTCGGCTGAGGTCGTCGCCGGACTCAGCCGACCAGCAGGGCCAGCAGCTGGGCTGCGGCCGCCTTGTTCAGCGGGCTGTTGCCGTTGCCGCATTTGGGTGAGACCACACAGGCGGGGCAACCATCGGTGCAGCCGCAGCTGCGCAGTCGGTCGAGGGTCGCGGCCAGCCACTCCTCGATCACCTGATAGCCCCGCTCGGCGAAGCCGGCGCCGCCGGGGTGTCCGTCGTGGACGAAGACGGTGAGCTCGCCGGTATCCGGATGCCAGGTCGTGGACAGGCCGCCGATATCCCAGCGATCGCACGGGGCGAACGCCGGCAGCAGGCCGATCGCGGTGTGCTCGGCACCGTGCGCGGCCCCCGGCAGGTCAGCGGCGGCGATGTCGGCCAGCGCCGCGCTGGGCAGGGTGTACCAGACCGCCTGGGTACGCAGCACGCGTTCGGGCAGGTCGAGAGGCAATGAGTCCCACACCTTGCCGGTGGCCTCGTCCCGGCGCAGGTAGCCGGTGACCCGGCTGGACAGTTCCACCGATCCGAAGCTCGCCTGGCCGGCGCCCAGACTGCGGCTGTGCATCACGTTCAGGATGGTCATCGTGCTTTCGCCCTGCGGCTGGGTGAAGTAGCCGTCCGTGGTCCGGGAGACCAAGGCCACCCCGTCGGCCGGCTGGTAGTCGGTGACCCGCCACTGCTCGCCTTGATGCAGGTAGATCGCGCCGACGTGAACCGTGCGGTCTCCCGCGGCCGGGTCGACCTGACCGATCACCCGTCCGGTCGCCTCTTCGACGACGGCCAGGGAGGTGCCCGCCATCGAGCGCAGGTCGATCGCATCCACCGGACGATCCGGACGGGTCCAGAACCACCGCTCGCCGCGTCGGCGCAGATGCCCGGCGCGAGTCAAGGCGTCCACCAGGGTGCTCAGGGTGTCGCCGAAGTAGCGGGTGTCGGCCAGGCTGACCGGGAGCTCTGCTGCGGCGGCAGCGATGTGCAAGCCCAGCACATGGGGGTTGTCCGGGTGCAGGATCGTCCGCTCCACCGGCTCGGCGAAGATCAGTTCGGGATGCTCGCACAGGTAGGCATCCAGCGGATCGGGGCGCGCGATCAGGATGCCCAGGGCGTCCCTGCCGGCCCGTCCGGCCCGGCCGGCCTGCTGCCACAGCGCCGATCGGGTCCCGGGAAAGCCGCAGGTCAGCACGGCGTCCACCCCGGAGATGTCGACACCGAGCTCCAGGGCATTGGTGCAGGCGACTCCGCGCAGTGCGCCGGACTGCAGGCCGGCCTCCAGTTCACGCCGATCGGCGGCCAGGTAGCCTCCGCGGTAGGACTCGATAGGTGAGATGTCACCGACCGCACGCTGGGCGCGCAGTGCGACCAGCTCCGCCTGCACCCGGGACGAGGTGAAGGCCAGCGTCTGCTTGCCCTCGCGGACGAGTCTGGCGAGCAGATCGGCGGTCTCGTGGTGGGGATCCTCCTCCGGCTGCCACAGCAGGTAGTCCAGGCTGGCGCGAGCCGAGTCGTCGGTGGCGATCTCGATCACCGGCTCCACGCCGGCCAACCGGTTCAGCAGTTCGCCGGCTCCGGAGACCGTCGCCGAGGCCGAGATGAACACAGGGTCGGCGCCGTAGTGGTTGGCCAGCCGGCGGAGCCGGCGCAGCACCGCAGAGACCTGAGCGCCGAATACGCCGCGGTAGCGATGCGCCTCGTCGATCACGACATAGCGAAGGCCGGCCAGCATCCGCACCCACTGTTGATGATTGGGAAGGACGGCCCGATGCAGCATGTCGGGGTTGCTCAGGATCAGCCCGCCGAAGTCACGAGCGAACCGCCGCTCGCCCGCCTCGGAGTCGCCGTCGAGAGCGACCGGCTGCCAGCTCGGCAGGCCCAGCGTCCGGCAGACCCGCAGCTGGTCATGGGCCAGGGCCTTGGTGGGAGCGAGGTAGAGCGCCGTGTGGCTGCGCTCGATGCCGAGCGGCCCGGACGTGGTGGCGAAGCCGGTGCGCCCGGATACGGTCGCGGCCAGCACCGGCAGCAGGTAGGCCAGCGTCTTCCCTGATGCAGTGCCGGTGGCCAGCGCGACGTGCCGTCCGTGGAAGGCGGCGTCGGCAGCCAGCGCTTGGTGCCGCCACAGCCGGTTCACCCCGATGCCGGCCAGGGCGTCCCGAATCGCCGGATCGACCCACTCCGGGAAGTCGGCGGTGACCCCGGCGGTGGCCGGCCGATGGAAGTGGTGGCGGATCCGCGGGTCGGCCTCAAGCCAGTCCGGTAGCGCCATGCGCACAGCCTGCCACGCGGGACCTGTGGCGGCGCCCTCCCTCTGGTGGGTCATCTTCCTGTTCCCGCCCCCGAATCTCACTCTTGCCCGCGAAGGTTCGCAGGCAAGAGTGAGATTCGGGGGCGGGAACGACGAGGACCGAGCCGCAGCCTGGTCGGTGGGGTCACGGATCCGTGCCAGGCTGGACGCATGCTGGACGACACCGCCATCTCCGCCCTTCGCCGCGCGCTGCAGGATGCCGACTACACCTTGGACGCCGTCAGCGAGCGGCTCGGTGAGACCGGGCTGTCCGGCCTGGCCCGTAACTCCAGCGTCCCCGCGCTGCGGATCCTCACCGGCGCCACCGACGCCCAAGCCGAACTGATCCGCTTCTGGCTGCTCGGACGTCCGGTGGCTGCGGCGACGATCCGCCCTCTCCTCGGTTGCCCGGACGCCCTGACCCAGGCCGGCCTGATCCAGACCAACGGTGACCAGTGGCAGGCCACCGTCGAGCTGAAGCCGCACGGCTCGCAGGCTCGCGCCGGCTGGATCTGCTCGGACCAGACCCCACTGGACGGCCGGATCGTCCCGCCGAGTGAGGATTTCGTGCTCGGCGCCAGCCCGGCCTCGACCACGCTGGCCCAGCTGGTTCCGCCTGGCCACTACGGCAGCGTCCTCGACCTGGGCACCGGCTGCGGCATCCAGGGTCTGCATCTGGACGCCGATCGTCTGGTCGCCACCGACCTCAACCCGCGGGCTCTCGATCTGGCCCGGATCAGCCTCGGCCTGTCCGAAGTGGCTGCCGAGCTGCGGTTGGGCTCGCTCTACGAACCGGTGGCCGACGAACGCTTCGACTTGATCGTCACCAATCCGCCCTATGTGATCAGCCCACCGCGTCCGGGCCGGTTGATCTACCGCGACGGAGGGTTCGCCGGGGACGACCTGATGCGTGAAGTGGTCACCGGTGCGGCCGCACACCTGAATCCGGGCGGCGTCCTGGTGGTGCTGGGCAACTGGGCGATCACCGATCGCCCCTGGGAACAGCGGCTGGCCGAGTGGATCGCCCCGACCGGCTGCGACGCCCTGGTCCTGCAGCGGGAGGTACTCGATCCGTACGAGTACATCGAGTTGTGGCTGGCCGACGCCGGTCTGGCCGGACGATCGGAGTACCTGCCGCGCTATCAGCAGTGGCTGGACTACTTCGCCGACTCGGGGATCGAGGCCGTCGGCCTGGGTTGGCTGGTGCTGCGACGAGCCGATCGGGAGCAGCCGGAGGTGCGCCTCGAGGATTGGCCGCACGCCGTCCATCAGCCGGTGGGCGCGGCCTTCGCCGATTTCTTCGCTGCCGTGGACGATTCCCGCAGCCCCGCGGCCGAGTTCTGGGCCCGGAGCTGGCGCCGGCACCCGGAGCTGGCTCAGGAGACCCTCGGCGAGCCGGGAGCCGCCGACCCGGAACATCTGGTGTTGCGTCAGGGTTACGGCTTTGGACGGGCAATGGAGCCGGGCACGGCCTTGGCCGCCGTGGTCGGGGCCTGCGATGGAGAGCTTCCCCTCGCTGCCCTGGTCGCGGCGGTCTCCGGACTGCTGGACGTGGACAGCCGGGAACTGGCCGACGACCTGCTGCCGCGACTGCGGGAACTCGTCGCACTGGGCTATCTGGTTCAGTGAGGACTCACAGGTTCTCACAGGAATCGGACAGTCCAGGCATGGATAGGCCGCCAAAACTGGGGCTCGTTGAGAACGGAGGTCGACGATGGTTGACGATCAGACCAATCGGTCTTGGGATGACGTGCCAGTGAATGAGGAGGCTCCGACGCAGGGCCAGGTGGACCGGGGGGTCGCCGAGGGTTCCGGGTCGGTAGCTGAGCAGGAGGCCGCTCCGGCCGCGTCCAGTGGGCTCGCAGACGGCGGTTCTTGGTCCGCCATCCCGCATGCCGACGCTGCGACAGGGGCAGAGCGGACGGCTCCGATTCCTCAGCCCACTGCCCAGGGTCCCGGCTGGGATGCCGCGCCTCCGCCTTCGCCGTGGGCCCGCCAGGGTTCCGGTAGTGCCGCCTGGTCGGCGCCGGACCCGGCGGCTCATGTGTCGCCGGCAGGTTCGTCCGGCCCGGCAGCCACCCCTGGCTACGGCTACCCGGCTCAGGGCTACCCACAGGGCTACCCGCCGGCCGGCTACCCGTACCCGACGCAGACTCAGGCGTATCCGCCGGGCTACCTGGGCGGCTTCCCGCAGCCGGGATACCCGCAGGGAGCGGCCGGCTACGTCCAGGCCGGCGCCCCGTCCGAGCAGGGTGCAGCGCAGCAGGCCGGGAACTATCCGCAGCCGGGTTTCGGCGGAGCCAATCCGCCCGGTGGCGGCTATCCGTACTACGCCGGCGGCTACTACCCGCAGCCGCCCTACTATCAGCCGAACCCGCCGGCCGCCCCACGACGCGGACGCCGCTGGACGGCTGTGGTTGCGGCGGTCGCCGCCTTCTTGATGATCGGCACCGGGGCCTTCTGGGCCAACGGTGCCCTCCAGGGCGCCATGGACCCGCCGAGGGTGCAGGCCCCGGCCGGCCAGTCCGGCAACGGCCAGCAGGATCAGGGCCAGGGTTCCGGCCAGCCGGGCAGTCGGCAGGGTGATCGGGGCACCGCGGCCTCGTCCAAGGTGACGGCGGCTCAGGCCAAGGGTGTGGTCCTGATCGAGGGGGAGACCTCGAATGGGACCGCGGCCGGCACCGGAATGATCCTCAGCTCCGACGGCAAGGTGCTGACCAACTACCACGTGGTTGCTGGCACCGAAAAGGTGGCCGTGAGGGTTCCCACTACCGGGAACACCTATCTGGCTACGGTTCTTGGCTTCGATCAGACCAAGGATGTGGCGCTGCTGCAACTGAAGGATGCCAGTGGCTTGGACACCGTGACCTTGGACAACAACCCGGTCACCACCGGTGAGCAGGTCACCGCAGTCGGCAATGCCGAAGGTGGCGGTGTGCTGGTCGCGGCTCCGGGCAAGATCACTGGCACCGATCGCAGCCTGCGGGTGTCCTCCGACTCGCCGTGGGGCAACTTCGAGGATCTGTCCGGCCTGATCCAGACCAATGCCGGTGCCGTCCCCGGTCACTCCGGCGGCCCGATGTTCGACGCCCAGGCTGAGGTGGTCGGCATCACCACCGCCGGCTCGACCAAGGCGGGCACCAGCTATGCCGTCCCGATCGGCACCGCGCTCAGCGTGGTCTCGCAGATCGAGACCGGTGCGGATGCCGGCACCGTCCGGGTCGGCCCGGCTGGCTTCCTCGGGGTCCAGCCGGCCACTCAGGAGGCGACGGGCAACGGGGTCACCGTGGTCAAGGTCGTCTCGGGCAGCCCGGCCGCCAAGGCCGGTATGACCGCCGGCAGCAAGCTGACCAAGGTCGGCGACACCACGGTGAAGGCCGGAATGAACTTGGCCAGTGTGATCCGCGGCCTTGAGCCCGGACAGCAGGTCGCCATCAGCTGGGTGACCAGCAGTGGCAGGGACAAGACGGCGACGGTGACGCTGGGTAGCAGCCCGGTGAACTGACCGCGATGATCGACCCGGATGTGCCCTCGGACCCTTTGTTCGGTCCGGGGGCACTACCATGCCGGAACTAGAGTGATGACTCGATCCACCCGACCGTCAGGGAGTTCCTTAGTGCCCACAGATGCCAAGCGCAGGTTGGTGATCGTCGAGTCCCCGACCAAGGCGGTCAGTCTGGCCAAGTTCCTCGGGAGCGGCTACATCGTCGAGTCCAGCCGCGGCCACGTCCGCGATCTGCCAACCGGTGCCGCCGAGGTTCCGGCCAAGTACAAGGGTGAGAAGTGGGCCCGGACCGGGGTGAACGTCGAGGCCGACTTCGAGCCGCTGTACGTCGTTGCCGCAGACAAGAAGGGCACGATCCGCGATCTGAAGGCCAAGCTCAAGGAAGCGGACGAACTCCTGCTGGCCACTGATGAGGACCGCGAGGGCGAGGCGATCGCCTGGCATCTGCTGGACGAGCTGAAGCCGAAGATTCCGGTGAAGCGGATGGTCTTCCATGAGATCACCCCCGAGGCGATCCTGGCCGCGGTGAACAACACCCGCGAGCTGGACACCGACCTGGTCGATGCTCAGGAGACTCGCCGGATCCTGGATCGGCTCTACGGCTACGAGGTCTCTCCGGTGCTGTGGAAGAAGGTCATGCCGAAGCTGTCGGCCGGACGCGTCCAGTCGGTGGCCACCCGGCTGGTGGTCGATCGCGAGCGGGAGCGGATCGCCTTCCGGGCGGCCGATTTCGCCGGCATCGAGGCCGTCCTGGACGCCGGGGCGGACGCCGAGCCGCGTGCCTTCACTGCCCGGCTGGCCACTTTCGACGGACGCCGGATCGCCCAGGGTCGCGACTTCGACTCGGTCGGGAAGCTGGTCGGCGAGGACGTCCTGCAGCTGTCGCTGTCCGGGGCCGAGAAGCTGGCCGGCCAGCTCGAGACGGCCAGTTTCGCGGTCGCCTCGGTTGAGGCGAAGGGCTACACCCGCAAGCCCTACCCGCCGTTCCGCACCACGACCCTGCAGCAGGAGGCCGGCCGCAAGCTCGGCTTCACCGCGCAGCGCACGATGAGTGTGGCCCAGGAGCTGTACGAACGCGGCTTCATCACCTATATGCGTACCGACTCGGTGACGCTGTCGGCGACCGCGGTCGCCGCCGCCCGGGCGCAGGTCAAGGAGCTGTTCGGCGGCGCCTATCTGCCGGATCATCCGCGGACCTACACCTCGAAGGTGAAGAACGCCCAGGAGGCGCACGAGGCGATCCGCCCGGCCGGCGAGAGCTTCCGCACCCCGGAGCACAGTGGGTTGTCCGGCGACCATCGCCGGCTCTATGAGTTGATCTGGAAGCGGACGATCGCCTCCCAGATGACCGATGCGGTCGGCGAGACGGTCTCGGTGCGGATCGGGGCCACTCTGCCTGAGCGGGTTGCGGTGACCAACACCGCCACCGGTGAGGTGATCGAGTCCGGACGGGCCGGCTTCTCCGCGTCCGGTCGGACGGTGACCTTCCTCGGCTTCCTGAAGGCCTACGTCGAGTCCCACGATGACGACGACGCCAGCTCCGACGACGCCCAGGCGCGGCTGCCGCAGCTGGCCAATGGTCAGCAGTTGACCCCGGAGAGCCTGACCGCCAGTGCCCACGAGACCAAGCCGCCGGCCCGCTACACCGAGCCGAGCCTGGTGGCCAAGCTCGAAGAGCTCGAGATCGGCCGTCCGTCCACCTATGCCGCGATCATCCGGACGATCACCAGCCGCGACTACGTGTTCAAGAAGGGCTCGGCGCTGGTGCCGACCTGGTTGGCGTTCGCGGTGACCCGGCTGCTGGAGGAGCACTTCAGCAAGCTGGTCGACTACACCTTCACCGCCGGCATGGAGGAGATCCTCGACGAGGTGGCCAGCGGCAAGGCGGCCCGGATCCGGGTACTGAAGGACTTCTACTACGGCGATGATGGCGGCGCCGGGCTGGAGAAGCTGGTCAGCGAGCTGGGCGAGATCGACGCCAAGAAGCTGTCCACGTTCAGCCTCGGCGACGGCATCGACGTCCGGGTGGGTCGCTACGGCACCTACCTGGAGGACGCCGAAGGCCGGCGGGCCAACGTCGACCCGGAGCTCCCGCCGGACGGCCTGACCGTGGAGGTGGCTCGGGAGTTGCTGGACAAGCCGGCCGCTACCGAGCGCGAGATCGGCGTGAATCCCGAGACCGGCTACCCGATCGTGGCCAAGGACGGTCGCTACGGCCCCTACGTCACCGAGGTGCTGCCGGAGGATGCGCCGAAGTCGGCCAAGGCCAAGACCGGCTCGCTGTTTGCGTCGATGAGCCTGGACACCGTCAGCCTGGAGGATGCGCTGAAGCTGATCAGCCTGCCCCGGGTGGTTGGTGCGGCCGCCGACGGCGAGCAGATCACCGCCCAGAACGGACGCTACGGCCCCTATCTGAAGAAGGGGACGGACTCGCGTTCGCTGACCAGTGAGGAGCAGATCTTCGAGATCACTCTGGAGCAGGCCGAGGCGATCTACGCCGAGCCGAAGACCCGCGGACGCGGTGCTGCCCGGGCCGCGGCCGGACCGCTGGCCGAGCTGGGTGCCGATCCGGTCTCCGGTAAGCCGGTGGTGGTGAAGGACGGCCGATTCGGCCCGTACGTCACCGACGGCGAGACCAATGCCACCCTGCGCCGCACCGACGCGGTCGAGACGATGACGCTGGAGCGGGCCGCTGAGCTGTTGGCCGAGAAGCGCGCCAAGGGTCCGGCCCCGAAGCGGGCCACCCGCAAGCCGGCCGCGAAGACGGCCACCCGCAAGACCACCACCCGCAAGGCGAGCGGAAAGTAGCCATGGAGGGGGTCTTCGTCGTATTCGAGGGTGGCGACGGGGTCGGCAAGTCCACTCAGACTGCGCTGCTGGCCGATTGGGCCCGCGAGCAGGGACGCGAGGTGCTGGTCACCTTGGAGCCCGGCGGTTCGCCGATCGGCGAGGTGCTCCGCGATCTGGTGCTGAACCCGTCCTGGGGGGACGTGTCGCCGCGCGCCGAAGCCCTGATGTACGCCGCTGACAAGGCCCAACACGTCTATGAGGTGATTCGGCCTGCGCTGGATCGCGGCGCCCTGGTGATCTCGGATCGCTACGTGGATTCGCTGTTGGCCTACCAGGGAGCCGGACGCGATCTGGATGCCGATCGGGTCGAGCAGATCGCCCGCTGGGCGACCGGTGACCTGCTGCCGGACCTGACCGTGGTGCTCGATCTGGACCCGGCCCAGGGCCTGGCCACCATCGAGGAGAAGGACCGGCTCGAGGATGCCGGCCACGACGTCCATCTGCGCGCCCGGCAGGCTTTCCTGACGCTGGCCTCCCGTGATCCGGAGCACTACCTGGTGTTGCCGGCCCGGCTTCCGGTGGCCGAACTGGCGTTGCGGATCCGCGAGCGGCTGGCCTCGCTTCTGTGGGGTCCGGCTGGCACAGTGGAGCCGTGAACGCAGCTACCAGCACCGGGGTCTGGGCCGATCTGATCGGCCAGGAACGGGTGGTCGAGGTGCTGCAGCGCGCCGTGGGTGCCTCCGAGGTCGACGGGAACCGGCATGCGATGACCCACGCCTGGCTGTTCACCGGGCCGCCGGGCTCGGGGCGCTCCAACGCGGCGCGGGCCTTTGCTGCGGCGCTGCAGTGCCCGCGAGGCGGCTGCGGCGACTGCAATACCTGCACCACCGTGTTGTCCGGCGCTCATCCCGACGTGACGCTGGTCCGCACCGAGCAGCTCTCGATCGGCGTGGATGAAGTGCGCGATCTGGTCCGCCGGGCCGCGATGGCCCCCACTCTCGGGCCGCTGCAGGTGCTCGTGGTCGAGGACGCCGACCGGGTCACCGAGCGTGGTGCGGACGCGCTGCTGAAGAGCATCGAGGAGCCGGCGCCGCGGACGATCTGGCTGCTGTGCGCGCCGACCGCCGACGATGTGGTGGTCACCATCCGGTCCCGCTGCCGGCGGGTGGAGTTGAGCACGCCGAGTGAGGCGGCGATCGCCGAACTGCTGGCCCGCCGCGACGGTGTCGAACCGGCGTTGGCAGCTGAGGTGGCCCGGATCGCTCAAGGCCACATCGGCCGGGCGCGTGCTCTGGCCAGGAACCAGGCAGCGCGGGAGCGGCGTCGTCAGGTGCTGGCGATCCCGTCCGCACTGACCTCGCTGGGTGCCTGCCTGCGGGCCGCCGCCGAGCTGGTGGACTCTGCCGCGGCCGAGGCGTCCGCGATCACGGCCGGGCTGGACGAGCAGGAGCGGGCCAAGCTGAACGAGGCGCTCGGTTTCGGTACGAAGGGGGCCCGTCCGCGCAACGCGCAGGCCGCGATCCGCGAGTTGGAGGATCAACAGAAGGCGCGGGCCAAGCGGCTGCAACGCGACTCCCTGGATCGGGTGCTGACCGAGTTCACCTCGCTGTACCGCGACGTCCTGGCCGTCCAGACCGGCTCTGGAGCCGCCCTGGTGAATGCCGATCTTGCCGCCGAGGTGAACCGGCTGGCTGCGGCCGGCGACGCGACCGCGACGATCCGCAAGCTGGATGCCATCTTGGCTTGCCGGACGGCTCTGGAGACTAATGTGGCGCCGTTGCTGGCCTTCGAAGCGCTGCTGTTGAGCGTGGCTCGTCCCTCCTGAGCGTCACGACCGACGGTGCGGGGTACCGTGTCGCTGTGCCGCGATCCCGCACGCGGGTGACAGCATGGGGGAGATTAAGCCCGCAGGAAGGACTTCCCGTGACCGAGCCGCGCGAGCCGGAGAATTATCCGGCGACCAATGAACAGGCGCCGGCCCAGCCGACACCAGCCGCTGAGCCACACGCCGCCCGCTTTGCGGCGGAGGATTCGAGCCAGGCTGAGCCGTGGACGGACCTGCCGCGACTGGCCGCTCCGGCCACCGGCCCCGAACCGGCCGCCGACCTACCGACCTGGGCTGCCCCGCCGGCGCCTCCGGCTCCGACCTTGCCGGCCGCACCGGCCTGGACCGCGCCCGCTGCGCCGCCGGCCCCGGTGCTGCCGCCGGCACCGGCCTGGGCTGCACCGTCGCTGGATTCGGCGACCAGTGGCTGGGTGGCTCCGCCGGTCGAGGACCCGACTCCGGAACCGGTCGCACCGTCCCCGGTGGCTGAACCTGTCGAGGCTCCCGTCTGGGCCCAGCCGTCGCCGGTTATCGAGCCGGTGGTTCCCGTGCCGGCACCGCAGTCCTTCGCTGCTGATCCCGAGCCGGTTGCCCCGTGGGGTTCTGCGCCGACGCCGACCGAGGAGCCGTCCCCGGTGGCTGAGCCTGTCGAAGCCGCTGTCTGGACCCAGCCGTCTCCCGTTGCCGAAACAACGCTCGTCGCTGAGCCAGCCCCGGTCGTTGAGCCAGCCCCGGTCGCTGAGCCCACCCCGGTCGCTGAGCCTGTCGAAGCGCCGTCGGCGACCTGGACTCCAGCGTCCGCAGCAGTCCCCGGTGCGCCGGTCCCGTTCTCGCAGGTCGCTGCGGAGTCGAGCCCGGTCTCGGTGGCCACGCCGAACCTCGGGGAGCCTCGCGAGGCGTCACCGGCTCCGGTGACTGCTCCCTCCCCGGTTGCTGCTCCGGCCGGCGACGATGACATCTTCCGCACGGAGGAGAGCCTGGCTGCCGCTCAGGAGCCGTCGGAGGAGGAGTTGAAGCTCGCCGCGGAGCGGGCCGCCCGCCGTGAGGCCCGCGAGGCTGCCCTGGTGGCGTCCACTGCGGTCGCTCCGGCAGTGGTCGCGTCCAGCAAGCCTGAGCTCGTCCAGGTGGAGAAGCGCACCACGGACAAGTTCGTCGGCTCACTAGGGCTTTTCCTGCTTCGCCTGATTGTGGCCGTGATCTTCGCGATCCGTGGGCTGGGGATCCTCACTGATCTGCCGGCCGCCACCAAGACCTTCTCGGCGACAATCCTTCCGCAGCCGGAGCTGTGGGCGATCATCGTCGGTGCCAGCTCGCTGGCGATCGCCTTGGCCATGGTGCTGGGTCTGCTCACGCGGGTGGCCGGGCTCGGTGTCGCTCTGATCACCGGCGGCGCGCTGGCACTGGTCTTCTGGGGTTCCAGCTTCAGCCCATTCGTCCCCGGCCAGCCGGGCTTCTACGGCGAGCTGGAGCTGCTGCTGGCCGGTGTCGGCATCCTGTTCCTCACCGTCGGTGCCGGCGGGTGGAGCTTGGACCGCAGCTTCCGGGATGCTCGCGGGCGCGATGAGGCTGACGAGGACGACTGACTCGTCTCGTTCGGCCGTGTTCGGCCCAGCGATTAGGCTGGGCCGGTGCGATTGAACCGGAGCCTGGGCCTGCTGCTGGCCGGGTCATTGCTGGTCAGCGGCTGCACTGCCGGGCCGGCGGCGCCGGTTTCGTCCCCGCCGTCGATGGCTGCGAGTTCAGCTGCGCCGTCGCCGGGTCCGACGAGCACGACTGTCGGTGATCTGCAGTTGGCGACATCGCCGTCCCCGGTGGTGGATCGGCTCCACTTGCCCGAGGTGAACCCGAAGGTGCCCGGCGTCGCGGCTGGGCTCGGCCCCGACCTCAACGGCTATCTGACTCAACGGGTGCAGTGGTTCGACTGCGAGCAGGGGACGCGGTGTGCCGGGGTCTACGCCCCACTGGATTACGCCGATCCCGGCCGAGCTTCGGTCACGTTGGTGATGCGCCGCAAGCCGGCCACCAAGCAGCCGTCGCTGGGCACCTTGTTCATCAACCCCGGCGGGCCGGGGGCGTCGGGGACGGAGCTGGTCACCAGCTTCGCGAGCGCCGGCCTGGAGACCTACGACATCGTGGGCTGGGATCCGCGTGGGACGGGCCAGTCGACCCCGATCCGCTGCCTCAGCGACGCCGACACCGACGCCTACAACGAACTCGACCTGAGCCCGGACGATCCGGCCGAGCGGGCCGCGCTGTTGGCCGGTGTCGAGGCGTTCAACAAGGGTTGCTGGGAGCGTAACGGCCGACTGCTGGAGCATGTCGGAACCATCGAGACCGTCCGCGATCTCGACCTGCTGCGGCGGCTGCTGAAGCAGCCCAAGCTGAACTTCGTCGGCTACTCCTACGGCACCCAGATCGGTGCCTACTACGCCGAACTCTTCCCCGAACACACCGGACGCCTGGTCCTGGACGCCGCGGTGAACATCACCACCGACGAGTCCATTCCACAGGCCGAGGGCTTCGAGTTGGCGCTGACGCACTACGCGAAGTGGTGTGCGGAACGCAGCTGTCCGCTGGGCAGTACTGAGGCTGCGGTGAAGGCCTCGATCACCGGGCTGTGGGACCGGCTGGACGCCCATCCGCTGACGGTGACCGGCGGCACGCTCACTCAGAGCCTGGCCGTGACCGGGGTGGCCGCCATGTTGTACGGCGGCTCGGAGGCGTGGCCGTCCATCGCGCTGCTGGTGGAGTCCGCCCGCAATGGTGATGGACGGGGGCTGCTCGCCGCCGCCGACATTCTGAACGGACGCTCCGAGGACGGCAGCTACGGCCCGATGGTGTACGCCTTCCCAGCGATCGGCTGCCGGGACTCCACCGACGACGGGGTCGTCGACGCCGATCAGCAGTGGGTGGCCGACCAGAAGAAGGCACCGATCTTCGGCAAGTACTTCGGTCCGTCCTACGGCTGCGCACTGTGGCCGGTGCGTCCGGACGTCCAGCTGCACCCGACCGGGGCCGGCGCGGCGCCGTTGCTGGTGATCGGCGGCCTGGGCGACAACGCCACCCCGTACCGCTACGCCGAATGGATGGCCAAGCAGCTCACGTCGGCCACGCTGATCACCTACACCGGTGAGGGACACGGCACCTTCGGCGGCAAGTCGAAGTGTGTGGACGACGCCGTGATCGCCTACCTGACCCAGGGCACCGTCCCAGCGGACGGGCTTCGCTGCAGCTGAGCCGCGTCTGACTTCGACTCGACCCGCGAGCGCCTCTATAGTTGTGCCTCGGCCCCTCGGGGCCGCGCCACCTTAGCTCAGTCGGTAGAGCGACGCTCTCGTAAAGCGTAGGTCGCGGGTTCGATTCCCGCAGGTGGCTCCGTTGCTCCGGTGAGTGCGTACCTTCCTCTTTTGTCGCTGCCATTCCGGTGCGACCGGCCGGTGCCGTCACCGCGAACGCGGGTGGCCACTTCGTTGCCAGTTTCGGCCTTGGGTCGGTGCAGCCCCTAGTCGGGGAAGAGAACCTGATACATCTGTAGCCAGCGTCCGAGCGGTCAACTGTCTGCCTGCGCGCCACCCCTGGACCACCCGAAGGTAGACATGATGCTGCGACCGCCGATTTCTGCACCTGGAGTCGCCTCGCCGCGCCGGCCGTGGCTTCTCGCGGCGGGAATCGTGACGGTGCCGATGGCGGTGGTGGTCACCGGATGCACCGCAAGTACGCCGACGCCGAGCCTGTCACCAGTCGCGACCGCCACGTCGGCGTCCGCGAGCGTCACACCGACCAACTCTGCCTCGACCGCCGCGGTGCCGACCACTGTCGTGCGTGACCTGCCGCCGAGCAAGCCGGCCAAAGCAAGGGAAGTGGTGAATGACCCGTCCCTGGTCGAGTACACCCCCGGCGGTGATGAACCCCGCGGTCCGAACACGTTCTGGGTTTCCGGGGATGAGGTCGTGATCAGCAACGAGAACCCCGAACAGGCCGTCCTGGTCACCTATCGCAACGGCCGCAAGATTCGGACGGTGCGCGCACCCGAGGACGGCTGCCTCGATCTGCGCGTGGAAGGCGACCGGTACTGGATCCTCGGCTTCGAGTTCACCGATGGGGTCGAGGGCGGTGCTACGGTCCCCGTCCAGGACACTCGGGAGTACGCCGCCGAGTATGTCCTGCCGAAGGGTGCTGATCGGCTGACTCAGGTCACTCGTATCCCCTTGCCCCCCGGGACGGACTACGACTTCGGTGCGACCCCTGAATACAACTATGTCCAGTGGGACGGCGGTTCTCTGGAGCGCACCGATACCGGCTTGTTCGCGATACCCGCCAGCGGCCCGGTAATCCGAGTCGAGGGCACCGGCACCGTCCCCGACGCCCCGCCCATGCGCAGCGAGGGCAAGACTGTCGTGATCAAGGACCCCGGCTTCACCGCCAACATCCGCACCCGCGCCAAGGGGGCCGATGTCTGGCTCGTGCGTCGCTACGGCGGTCGCGTCTTCTATCAGGTGGATGACGGCTCCGGGGCGAACTGGGGTTACCTCTACGAGTTCACCACCACTGGAACCCTCGTCCACACCTACACCCTCCACAACGGATACGCGATGAACCCCACCCGGACCATCGTGATCACCGACGACGGCCAGGTCTACCAACTGCTCATCAGCACCAAGACCGCGCGCATCCTCCGCATCCCCCCGAACTAGCCAACCGGAAGGCGGGACGGGCCGCTTCCTCTGCCGAAACGGCTCGTCCCTCTCGGGGGAGGCAGCCGATGTGTCGGCGGGTACGAAGAGTTGCCATTTTGTTGCCAAATCCGGCCAGGAGGCGGTGTATGTCCTAGTCGGAGCCGTGAGTGCGGCAACGACAACCGCTACACCTACCCCCCGACCCCATCGATAGGCTCGGCCTAGACGGACGGGACTGGTGGCTCGTTGCTGAGATCGCGCTCACAGTGGCAACACTGGTAGTCCCAGGCGGGGTTGTGGTTGGTGCCGTCGCCCGTGCGGCGATCTGGGGATATCGGGCCTACAAGGCCTACCGGGCCTACAAGGCGGTCACCGCAGTGGCTAAGGTTGGGCGCATGGCCCGGGCGGCCTAGAAGGCCGCCAATGAAGTGACACGCGCAATCCGTGAGGTGCGTAACACCAAGGTCTGGGTTCGCCGGTATCAGTCGGGCGGTGGAGGTGCCGGCATCAATCGGTACGGCAAGAACGTCTTCCGAGTTGGCAAGTCGAACTGGAAAGACAAACGCACCGGCGAGTGGGCAACAGGGCTGAAGAAGTACTCGGTTCACAAGGGGAAGACTCCAAGCGAGATGAAGAAGCACTGGCCATGGCAGCGCTAGCTGGGGGTCCCGCCCCCACGTTTCCAATCGCGTCGAACTGGGACGAGGGGCTCTATGAAAGCCTCAAGGAAATCGGATCTGATTTCGAGTTCCTCGACGAGAGGCCATATGTGGCAGACGGCGAACCGCTGCCGAGGTTCGTGGACGCCGTGGGGCGGAGGTATCGGATCCTGGTGGTCGCCCTGGAAGTGGTGCTCTGCGTGAACGTGCCGGTCGACTTCGACCCGCGGGAGCTCAACCTATCCGCCGCGATGGTTGCTGGCGAACCCGCAGTTGTGGAGTTCTGCCGTTCCGTGCCGCACCGTGGATTGTTGGAGCCATCGGAGAGGCAGCCAGGGAGGTGGAGCGCTCTGCGAGAAGCGCAACTGCTCCAGGTTCAGGCGCCACGAGAGGTGGAGGGCTTGAGCGGGTTGCCGAGTTGGCGTGAGTTCGACGAGGCCTGGTTCCGCGCTGTGGATCCCGCTCCCCCCATCCAGCTGTGGCCCATCCGGCGGAGGCCGAGAGGCTAGTCGGGCACAGGCGGAAGGTGTCTGAGGCAGTGCGAGCGGTCGCTGCGACGCAGCGCACCCCTGGGGCGGCACTTGTGCGGCCAATGACATGGTGGCGAGCCTGCAGCAGGCCGTAACCGATAGCGGTGTGGCGCAGGTCCGCAGGCAGACGTTCAGCCTGGATGGTTCGGATCGGGTTTCGACGACGAAGGGCTTCACTGACGGGGTCCAGTTCAGCGAGAAGCTGGACCATTACGACGGCGAGAGTGATAGTCCGGCGTGGACGCTGTCGAAGTCTCGTCCGGACGCATCAACCGACTGGACGACCACCTGGGACCGGTTCGTGTCGGATTTGGCTGGCGGTCTAGCGGTTGATGTTGATGATGCCGGTGTCGCCAAACTGCAACTAGCGAACCTGCACGGCGACACTGTGGCCACCGCAACACTGGGCCAGGCTGGGATCGACGGCTACACCGAGACTGACGAGTACGGCCAGCCGAAGGCTGGCGGCACGGCCCGG
>Ga0268263_1000544_pt1 | contig 54361 bp, 54 predicted proteins | sample Biomet5_FD_190358 | JGI IMG/M metagenome (GOLD analysis project Ga0268263, IMG submission 190358) | Microbial communities from bioreactor (seeded with sewage sludge) at LBNL, California, USA - Biofuel metagenome 5 (SPAdes) (version 4) | ecosystem: Engineered > Bioreactor > Anaerobic >... | reverse complement strand
CCGTCTGCAATCTGAGTGCTTCCGATCATTGTAATGCTTATAACCGCTAGTATCCCAATAACTATGCAAATTACCTTGTCAATGTTTTTAGATAAAGTTGAAAAATTGTTCATATAATCCCCTTTTACTATTGATATTACTGTATTCAGCAATTCTTGTTTTTATGAAAAGTACTAAAAAGGTACTAATTATCCAGCTCGGAGAAATTATCTATCATTCTATCCACATCTGATTCATAAATATGCGAATATATTAGATCGACCACAGCCGGATTATCACCTATCCGATCCGCTATGGCTCTTGTCCCATAACCTAAGTGGATCATCAACGCTACGTGAGAATGCCGTATATCATGTACTCGGATAATTTTAACTCCGGTCTGATTGCATCCTTGTTTTATTCTATAGCCTAACGTCTGATTTGTAAAATCAAAAATTAAATTATTTTCATTTAACATTTCCTTAACAGCTAGGTCCCTAAGCTCTGCCATCAGGCTTTCATGAACTTTGACATTTCGCCTGCTGTTGGATGTCTTAGGTGAGTCCTGGATAATCCGTCTGTATCCTGCTGAGATTATGTTTTTATTTACAGATATGTAGCCATCCTTTAAATCGTTAGGGGTCAGTGCCAGCAGCTCTCCGACTCTGAGGCCGGTCCAGTATAGTGCCTTAACTGCCAGCTTATACTGCAGATCAAGATCACACGTCATAAATTCTCTGTACTCTTCAATGGTCCAAAAGTTCATCTCTCTGCTCTGCGTTTTGATTTTAATATCATTTACAGGACTTTTATCCAGCCCAAAATGTACAACGGCAAAATTCATCATTGCCTTTAATACGCTGACATATGTTTTAAGTGTGGTGTCTTTAATGCCGGTTTCACGGATTTTATTGGTCCATTCGATAATCATTAAGGGAGTTACTTCATTAATGCTTGTATTACCCAAATAGGGCCTAATTAAGTTATCTGTTACGCTGCATTTTGAGTAGTATGTTTGAGCTTTCCAGTTTGGTTTATTGAGTTCCAGGTACCGATCCGCTAAAGTGCCGACTGTAATGTTGGCATCACTAGTGTGGTACTCTAAAAATTTCCTTTCATATTCATCTGCATCACGTTTCAGTTTAAATCCTGATTTCTTCTTTTGCTTGCTCTCACCATTCCAATCTTTGTAATAAAACTTGCAGTACCATTTACCATTGCTGTCTTTATATGACGGCATATGATTACCTCCTAAAAATGTATATTGCCTAGTGCATCTAATATGCGGAATGCAAAATAAAGTAATGCTGCAACAAATATCAAAAGCATAGCTTTTTTATAAAGCCTCTCATGGTGTCCGTCATCGAACCATGCAAATAGTACAATGTACCATCCTGCGGCTATAGGTATTATGTAATCCATGGTATCACCGTTTATTTTCCCCTTTCATACAAGAATTCTGCGTACCTGATCAAATCTATCATCTCATCATCGCTAAGCTGACAGAAGTAATTAAGCAGCTTCTGAATCTTATCAGACTTGGCATTATTTACTATACTAACTTTATCAGTATTAACGGAAACGTTAAATACCGGTAGTTCGTTTGGGTCATCTGTTAATCCAAGCAAGTATAGCAAATTAACATGGAGCTTCAATGCTATTACTCTTATTCTGTCAGTAGGGATTTTCTTTGTGGTGCCGGCAGCATAACGCTGCAGGGCAGATTTTGGTATACCGGTCATCTTTTCAAGTTCATTGTAACTTATATTCTTTTCTGTCAAGACTTCCTGCAGTCGCTGACTAATCAGATTAGGATCAATTTCATAAGATATTCCAGTATCATCTACATATTTCATTTGCTCACTTCCTTTCTTATTATATGTCTTTATATGCATATTATAGTGCAAGTGTCCCAAAAAGTAAATACATATAACCCAAAATGGGTTGACATCGTATTGCTAGTATGCTATATTGTACTTGTCCCAAAATGGGACAGAGAAGAGGTGAAAGAAATGGACAAATACAAAGCATTAGGAATTTTGGCAACCAAGGGAATGTCACAGCGTAAACTGTCGGACAGGCTGAATGTGTCTAAGAACACAGTAAACAGATGGATCAATAACGAGTGGTGCTATAACTGACGATAAGATCATTGCCATGTGCAATGTGCTGGAAATACGTGACGCACAACTCATTGTTGATATTTTTTTACCCGAGTTGTCCCAAAATGGGACCAAGGAGAGGAGAAACTGTCATGATCGAACCGTCATACTATAGCGTCACAGATGTTATGCAGCTGTTCGGCATTAAGCAGTCTAAAGCCTATGCGATTATCAAAATGTGCAACAGTGAGCTGCAGAAAAAAGGATACATTACAGTATCCGGAAGAGTGCCAAAGCGGTACCTGAATGAAAGGATGTACGCTAATGAGACTGAATAACATTAAGAAAACAGTGGCAGATGTGCTGCTGAATGATCCGTGGTCTAGAAATGATGATTTCAGACTGATCTATAAGGTTTACAGAAATCTTAACTACAACATGAATATTCCATTTGGCGAGATGCTGCTTGGTCATAATGACAGTCAGATGCCTAGCTTTGAATCAATCAGACGCTGCAGGCAGATGCTGCAGGCAGATGCTGCAGAGAGAGGCTCCGCTGATCTATGGAGCTAATCATCAGACTCAGAAGCTGAGACAGCGTCAAGAAGAACAGTATTTGGATTTTACGAGAGGTTAAGCATTATGAGATTTAAGATTTTAGCCGCACTGATTATAGCGGCATTGATCATGGCGGCAGACATAGCCAGCCGCCCTTACCTGGCCTTTGGTGGAGGGTCACTGCTATTCGTGGTCACTTTGGTATTATCAGTTCTATACATGTTAGGAGGAAATGAGAATGATTAATGTAACATCAACTGAAGAGCATGTGCATATCAAAATTGAAGGAACGGTTTTAAGCCTACTTGATGAGCTTGAGGCATTGCTCAGAGCAGTCAGAAACGAGAATCTGAGAGAAATGGTAGGGGATTATAAAAGCAGGATGGTTATGAAAGCCTTATTTGATGCTTCTCTAACTGACTACGATGATGGTGATCAGATGATCGAAAGAATCAAGGGAAATCTTGAAAAGGCTTTGAAAGAAGCTGCGGAGGGTGTTGATGATGGCAAAACTGTACGAAGTTAAAATTACCGAGGTTAGGTTTAAAACCATAAACATTTTAGCCGACAGTGAAGTGAATGCGATGGACGATGTAGCAAGTGCCTACGCTAATGATGGAATTAATATGAATGATGCGGATATTGATGATTATAAGATAGAACTTAATTAGGAGGATACGATGGGAAAGAAATTAGCTAATGTCACTAAGATGACTCATGATGATTGGCTGCAGCTCAGAAAGAAAAGCATAGGCGGAAGCGATGCTGCCGTATGCGTGGGAATGAATCCTTGGAAGGATAAGCTCACGCTGTGGGCTGACAAGATGGGATATTTTGACGGTGAGCCGGACAATGACAATGAACGTATGAGGCTGGGCCGTGATCTTGAGCAGTACGTGGCGGACCGTTTCATGGAAGCAACCGGCAAGAAGGTCCGTGTAGACAACTTCATGTATGTACATGATGACTACGATTTTTTAACTGCTAACATTGACCGTACTGTGGTAGGCGAGAATGCCGCACTGGAATGCAAGACTATGAGCGAGTTCGGCAAGTACGATCTGAGAGCAGGGGATATCCCAAAACAGTATTACTGCCAGCTCCAGCATTATATGGCGGTCATGGGTTATGACAAGATGTACCTGGCGATCCTTCAGTTTGGCAAGGGATTTTACTGGTATGAGGTCGCAAGGAATGATGATGACATAGCTATGCTGCTAGCCAGCGAGATAGAGTTTTGGAACAATAATGTGCTGACTAAGATACAGCCTGATGCTGATGGATCGGACAGCAGCTTTGAAACATTAAATAAGCTGCATCCACATGATAACGGTCTGAGTATAGTGCTTACTGAATCTGATGATTTAATCAAGAATCTGCTGTCAGTGCAGGAAATGAAAAAACGTATCGAGGCACAAGAGAAAAGTATTAAGGCGGAGATTTGCTCCAAACTTGGAGACTGCACAGAGGGAAGCACAGAACACTATGTGGTCACTTGGAAGAGCCAGTCAAGGCAAACCGTGGACAGCAAGGCACTAAAGGAAAAATATCCTGATGTATATGAAGCAGTTTGTAAAACAAGCGAAACAAGAGTTTTGAAAACCAAGGAGGTAAAGTAAGATGACAAATTCAGTAAACGTAAAAAGCGGCAATGCCGTTATAAGCAAGGAAGAGAAAACAAGCAAGCAGCCAACTATTAAGGATTGGATTGAGAGCTATAAGCCTCAGTTCGCTAAAGCATTGCCGGCAGTGATGACTCCGGAAAGATTTGTACGCATCGCTACAACAGCTGTCATTCAGAATCCGCAGCTTGCAAGATGTACTCCTGCATCCTTTGCAGGTGCATTGCTTAATGCAGCTCAGCTCGGATTGGAGCCTAACACTCCGCTTGGACAGGCTTACCTTATTCCATACAAAACTGAGTGTCAGTTCCAGCTCGGCTATAGAGGTCTGATCGAGCTGGCTCACAGATCAGGAGAATTGAAATCTATCGAGGCCCATGTGGTATATCAGAATGATACCTTTGAGTTTGAGTACGGCTTGGAACCTAAGCTCAGACATATCCCAACTATGGATGCTGACAAGGGCAAGGTCGCATGGGTGTATGCGGTTTATCACTTGGTTTCCGGAGGCTATGGTTTTGAGGTCATGTCGGCAGCAGACATTGAGGCACACAGAAACAAGTTCAGCAAGGCTAAGAACTCACCGGCATGGTCGGACTCGTGGGATGAGATGGCGAAAAAGACAGTGATCAAGAAGGCATTGAAATATGCTCCGCTTAAGTCAGACTTTGTCAGAGCTATGACATCAGATGAAACTACAGTAAATGCTGTGATCGATGACAAGGATGTTGATCTTGTACAGGCTGAGTATGAGGTTACTGAGGAAGATGATGCGGATCAGTCAGATACTCCGCAGCTGAAGCCGCTGGAGCAGGTGAGCATTGATGCTGATGGGGTAGTCAAATAATGAAACCAGTACAGATTTTAGAATTATTTGGTGGGGTTGGTAGTCCAAGAGTAGCATTAAGAAATATTGGAATACCGGTAAAGGCCATAGATTACGTTGAGATAGACGAAAAAGCAGTAAGATCATACAATGCGATGTTTACTGACGAACTGTCATATAAAACGCAGTCTGTGGTCGGATGGAACCTTAAACCGGACATTCTGATACATGGCAGCCCTTGTCAGGACTTTTCCATAGCCGGTTACAATCGCAGAGTACCGCAAGGCGGTGATGAGGGGAGCAATACAAGGTCCAGTCTGATGTGGGAAACAATCAACATCATTAGACAGATGGGAGCATGGAAGCCGAGATATGTAATTTGGGAAAACGTTAAGAATGTGAGAAGCAGATATATGATTCACAATTACAACAAGTATCTGAAGGAAATGGAGTCAATGGGATATACCAATTCATTTGATATTCTTGACGCAAGAGAGTTTGGTATTCCGCAGAACCGGCAGAGAGTTTTTACAGTATCTGTTCTCGGAAAAGATGCGTTTGACTTTGATGATCTGATACGTAAACCAATGGGAAATGTATGGGATTATATCCAGCCGGACAGTGAGGTACCGGATCAATATACTATTAAAGCTCCAAGCATGGCCAATAAAATTGATCCCAATAATTATGACAATGCACCAATAAATAAGCTGTCTGTTATAAAAAACTATGCAATGACTATAACTACAAAGCAGAATGTTTGCCCTAACAGTGGAATTATTAAGAGATCAGACGGAAGCTACAGAATACTTACAGAGCTTGAATGCTGGAGGCTTATGGGATATTCGGACAAGGATTATAAAAACGCTCTTAAGGCCAATCCTGGAGTTAAGGGTAAGCAAAACACGGCATTATATAAGCAAGCAGGCAATTCAATCGTAGTGCCTATCTTTGAAAGTATCTTCAGAAAGATACTGCTGAATGAAGTCAGCGAACCGACAGAAAGGCAGATAACATGGACATAGGAATGATTGATGTAGACAGCCATAACTTTCCCAATGTTGCATTAATGAAAATAGCTGCCTATGAAAAATCGTTAGGCAATCATGTTGAATGGTGGAACGGATTCAAGCATTATGACACTGTTTATAAAGCTAAGGTATTTGACAGCACTTACTCTGAGGATGAAATGACATGCATCAATGCCGATTCAATTATAACCGGTGGTACAGGATACGCAGGTGACGGTCCGCTTGCGGATAATATAGAGCATATGTATCCTGACTACTCGTTATATGGCATCGAGGATACTGCTTACGGCTTCATCACACGAGGATGCCCTAGACATTGTGACTTTTGCATCGTAGGAGACAAGGAAGGTTTGGTCAGTCATAAGGTAGCTGATCTGAGTGAATTTTGGCAAGGACAGAAAAACATCATACTGCTTGATCCAAACATCACTGCCAGTAAAGAGTGTGAACAGATCTTTGATGAGCTGATTAAAACTAAAGCAAAGATTGAATTCAACCAAGGGCTGGACATAAGATGCTTAACAGACAAGGGTGCGGACCAGCTGTCAAGGATGAAGTTAAAAATGCTGCATTTTGCTTGGGACAACTATGAGTTTAAAACCTACGAGAAGCTGAAGTATTTCAGGCCGCTTCTTCAGAAAAGAGGAAGAGAGCTTAGGGTGTACGTGCTTACCAACTTTAATACTAATCACGAGCAGGATTTAGAAAGAATCATAAAACTTAGGGAGCTGGACTACGATCCCTTTGTGATGGTGTATGACAGACCAAACGCTCCTGCAGTCACAAAAAAGCTGCAGCGATGGTGCAACAATAAGTTTGTTTTCAGAGCAACAGACTGGGAGAATTACCAGTATAAATAGGAGGCACAATGGATAAATGTATTATGTTAGCTGGCCCAGGCAGATGCAACGGATTGGCAGAAATGCATCCGGCATGCGGAAGTAAAGGGTGTCCGTTTTATAAAACAGAAAAGCAGGAGCGAGAGTCTCAGCACAGATGCAGAGTTAGAGCATTATCTCATGGTGCATTTGAGGTAAGATTCATGTATCTAAGGGAGGATGGGAAATGTCGGAAATAAAATGGATCAAAATAGCCGTTGACATCTTCGACAATCGGAAAATTAAACAGATAGAACGTATGCCTGAAGGTGACAGCATCATAATCATTTGGTTCAAGCTGATCTGTTTAGCCGGTAGCGTTAATGATGACGGCATGGTCTATCTGACTAAGGACATCCCATACGATGCTGAGATGCTGGCCCAGCAGTTTGGCAGATCGGAAGAAATGGTGATAAGGGCCATTAAGGTCTTTGAAAAGTTTGGGATGATTAGTAACGTTAGTAACGTTACGGATAACGTTACAGGTAACATTACCAAAAACGTTATGCAATTATCCAACTGGGGAAAGTACCAAAACATTGAGGGCATGGACCGGATAAAAGAACAGAATCGGATGCGTCAGCAGCGTTATAGGTCTAAAAGTAAGGATGATGTCAACGCTAATATGGACAAAACAGAAAAAGGTAACGTTAATAGTAACGTTACGCATAACGTTACGGTCACGTTAAGTAACGGAACAGAGTCAGAGTCAGATCAAGATATAGATATAGATATAGATATAGATAAAGAGTCTATCAGTCATAGTATATTATTATGTTTATCTGATAAGGATATTGACAGACTGAATGAAATATATACAGATGTTCCTGGTCTGATAAAGGCAATTAACACTAAGCTAAAGGATAGGGATAATCCGGAGCCGATCCGCAAACCTTATGCCTATGCTAAAAAATGTGCTGAGGAAATGCAGTGGGGAACAAAAGCTGCAGAGGCAGAACGCAACAGAGTATTGGCAGAGGCTGAGATGAGGGACCGTGAGGCCGAGGATGAAATCAATCGCAGAGTCAAAGAATGGCTGGGAAGGAATTGAATATGGGATATGTAATTAAATGTCCTTACTACAATGGGGACAAACGCAGAACAATAAGCTGTGAGGGATGCATCAAGTTCTTTAATGACTTGGATAAAAAGAAAACGCATCTGCTGAATGTGTGTCAGGACAACTACAAAAGCTGCAACTACTACATGCAGCTGCAGGCCGTATACGATGAATCATCCAAGCTGGAGGATAAAGAGGCCATAAGTAATATGCGTCTTAGGTTCTATAATGACAGCAAGGAACGCAGGATTAAGCGGCTGATCCAGTACATCGGCATTGTGGAACGTAACGTAGCGTCAAACATAGAGATCAAACAGCGTGAGATCAAGAAGCTGCAGGGCATGGTTAAAATAGCAGTGAGCAGAGAAAGTATAGCTCTGATGGAGCTGGCTGCAGTTATGTACCAAAATGGGATAACAGAAATTGACACTGGAGAGCTGGAATCATTCCGGCAGAATTACATCTTTAAGTTTGAGGTTAGTCCTGAAAATGACAGAATTCTAATACTTAAGACAGCGGAAAGGATCGCAGAAAATGATGATAGAGGAATTGCCGAAGAAATATCAGATGCAGGTGAAAAAGAAACTGGAGATAGCGAATCGGAAAAACAGCCGATTTAACGTGTCTGAATCATCCCATAATGGGATTAATCGAAATGCTGATAAAAAACGCTCTCGGATTAAAACTGATAGCAAATTCGGCAATAAGAAAGCAATAGTTGATGGCATCACTTTTGATTCATACAAGGAAGCTAATATATACGATGTTCTTAAGTATCAAGAAATAGCCGGAGAGATCACTGATCTTAAGCTGCAGCCAAGGTTTGAGCTGCAGCCGGCATTTGAAAAGAACGGTAAGCATTACCGGAAGATCGAATATGTAGCTGACTTCCAGTATAAGGATGACACTGGGAAGGTATATGTGATTGATGCTAAAGGTTTTAGGACCGATGTGTACCGGCTGAAGAAAAAGCTGTTTGAATATCGTTATCCTGAGCTGGAAATCTTGGAGGTTTAAATGCTGGTAAGATATAACTGCAAGCCTGGAATCAGGCAGAGGCTGGATAAAAGCCCAACATACTATGGCATAGAGTCCATAGCGGATAAACGGACAACCTATATTGCAACTTATGATGACTTTGCCATAGTGCGAGATGGCGATGCAATCAGATGCGATATTAAAGAGATGCCAACACTTGCCAATATGTTTGTGAGGCCGATTAAAGATGAGATTTTGGCACTGTACGATGACATCAAGGACCTTTACAGGATGGAGGTAGGGCTGGTTGATCAAGCCTAAAAATCCATGTTACGGATGCGACATAAGATCGGCAGAGTGTCACAGCAGATGCTTGGATTATAAAGATTTTACCGGAAGGAATGAACAGTACAACAAGATAGTCATAGGGAACCATGAAAACTACAACACAACATTTGTAGAATGGTCACACACTAAACGAAAAAGAGCAAATGAAAGGCGGATTAAAAGATGAATAGCGTAACATTGATAGGCAGGCTCACTCGTGATCCTGAAGTAAAATATACAGCCTCACAGCTGGCTGTAGCAACATTCAGCATAGCAATAGACAGACCGGTTAAAAAGGGTGATGATAAGAAAACAGATTATCCGAGGATCAATGTATTCGGCAAGCAGGCTGAAAACTGCGAGAAGTATCTTGCGAAGGGCAGACTCGTAGGTGTGCAGGGCAGGATTCAGACCGGATCATATACAGATCGGTCCGGTAATACTATCTACACTACGGATGTGGCTGCGGAACGAGTTGAGTTCCTAGAGTGGGGAGATCATAAGCAGGGGCCAGCTGCTGCCGGTCCGGATGACATTCAGGAAGAAATGCCGGCTGCATTTCAGGACACAGACTTAGATACACCTTTTTAGAGGCATGCCATGCTATATGCTTTATACGATGACGATGACATGTGCTGCTTCTGCGGTACATCAAGAGAGTGCGTTAAATTTTTAAATCAAAAGAATGAGAGTGTATTTTACTGTGCAGTGTCAAGAGGTGTAAAAGCTGCTGGAAAATATACGATTTACAAAATTGAGGAGGGTGAGCAGGAATGACATTATATGAAATGCTAGATAAAAGTGTATATTGGCAACAAGTATGGATTTACTCAAACAATGATTATGACCAAAACATGCCTGTTTTTAAAGGGCTCGTCTGTGAAGCAAGACGGGACGATGATATGACATGGGATTTTTTAGAAAATAAAATCGTCGTATATGAGTTTAAATGTGGAATCCTCGTAATTAAAGTAGAATCTGAACATCCGGATAAACACGTTGAAGATGTATATTATAACACAGGAATGTGGGGAAAAGAAAAAGAAAAACGTCCGTGGAGATATAGTATAGAAATAGACCAGGAATTGAAGGAGAGTGAGTAAGATGAGTGATAGATTAATTAGTGCCAATTCATTAATGATAAAATTATTGGTTAATTCCAATGGTGACACTATTCCCGAATATTATTGTGATAATTTCCCAATTACATTGACCATAAGAGATGTGAAAAATCTAATAAGAAATGAGCCGACAGCATATGATGTTGACGAAAAGATAAAACAATTGCAAAAGTTAGCGGGAAATGGTCATCATGATACATTATTTGACCACAAATGGAATTTATTTTTGAGGGCAAATAAAGTATACAACATAGTGAAAGACGGTGGCACAAGTGAGCGATAGATTAATAAGTGCGGATGCACTGAAAAAAGAATTGATAAAAATGTTTGAACCACATGCTGATGAGCCTAAAACAATAACATTGGAAGATGCACTCGTAAGTACGATTATGACAGTCGAAGAACAACCGACAGCCTACGATGTGGACGAGAAAATAACGCAGTTAAGAACTGCCATAGCAGTAGAAATGAAATGTGCCACAAAACGTAGAGCTAACAATGGTGACCAAACCAATGGTTTTTACAAAGGCATCCAACGTGCAATCGACATAGTGAAAGGCGGTGCGGAATGAAAACCACAGTAATAACAAGAGACCAAATCAATAACGCATTAATGTGCGATATTGTAATAACAAATGAATCAATTACAGTAAAAGTGAAAGGAGAAAAAGAAATGAGATGGGAACATGTTAGGGAAGGATTGTCATTCAGTGATGCATTAATGGCTTTAAAAGCTGGAAAGAAGATTGCAAGAGAGGGATGGAATGGCAAGGGTATGTATGTGGTTTACAGATCAGGTTATCCGGAAGGAATTCCAGCTAACAAGAACACTGCAGATGCGATAGGCATTCCGGAGGGCAGTCTGTTTAAAGTTAGGCCGTACCTACAGATGAGGTGTGCGGATGGATCATTTCAGATATGGCTGGCATCACAGAGCGACATCCTAGAGGATGATTGGCAGATTGTAGAATAGGAGCAGACATGGAAGAAAATATTAAATGTATAGCTGACCATTTTAAGCTGGATGCACAGGAGCTGAAGGCAGTAGAGGAATGCATGGAGCTGGCTCAGGCAATACTTAAGCATCGTGGAGAACGGACCGTTGAAACATGGGATCATGTTATGGAGGAGATCGCTGACGTAGAGATCATGATTGCTCAAATTAAATATCTCATGGAAGGCAATGATGCAGTATGGTCATGGAGGAAGTACAAGATAGAGAGAACGCTGCAGAGGATCAGCGACAGTAAATAAATATTAAAAGCTCTTGATTTATTCAGGAGCTTTTTTCTTTATTATTATATTATATATATATTATATTATTCTTTTTCTTTTTTTATATGTAGATTATTAAGTAATTATATTAATAAATCCGTCTATCCGTCTGTCTATTCAGTCTGATCTGTTTGCTATTATGCTGCAGCCATTACCGGCTGCTTTTTTATTGGCATGGGGTAGGCGGTCACATTTAAAATCTTTAACTGCTATTTTATTTGTATGAATAAGATTGATTGGGAGAAAATCAAAACTGAATATATTACATCCAATAAATCTATCAGAGCGTTAGCGGATAAGTATGGTGTTAATGCTTGTACCATAGCCAAACACAGCAAGTCGGAAGGGTGGTGTAAAAGCAGGCAGCAGTATGCAAACAAGGTGCATACAAAAGTAATACAAAAGACTGCCACAAAGCAGGCAAACATCATGGTAAAAGAGCTTGACTGCCTGACGCTGCTGGAGAAGCATCTGAACACAGCTTTAAAGGATGCGGATCAGTTCAACCGGTTCATCGTTAATGTTGGTCTTGATGGTGCGTTTGACAGCGAGGAGCGTGTGTTTCAGAAGGTAGACATGCGTTCGCTAAAGGATGCGGCTCAGACGCTTAAGCTGCTTGAGCAGATGAAGCGGTCCATGAATGGAATACTGACACCTGAGCAGTCTGAGCAGCTGGCACTGGCAAGAGAAAAGCTGGAGCTGGATAAGCAGAGAGCTGCAGCAGATGCGGATCAGCAGGATCATGAGGTTATTGTGCGTTTTGCTGATGATGATGCAGAAGGGTGGGCTGATTAATGGAGCTGATTTTATCGCCTCCCAACGAGAAGCAGGCACTGATGCTCAAGGCCAGGAGCAAGTATGTAGCATTTGGCGGAGCGAGAGGCGGAGGCAAGAGCTGGACCGTTAGGACCAAGTCGCTGCTGCTGGCATACAGATTTCCAGGCATCAAGATCATGATAGTGCGTAGAACCTATCCGGAACTGTCTGAAAACCACATCATTCCGCTGTGTGAGCAGCTGCATGTGTATGACAGTGATAAGAGCAAGCGGCTGGCTAAATATAATGACAGTAAGAAAAACATAACATTCCCCAATGGCAGCAGGATATTGTTCAGATATTGTGAGAATGACAAGGATGCTGAACGCTTCCAGGGAACAGAAGTTGATGTGCTGTTTGTCGATGAGGCTACACATCAGACTGAGGACCGCATCCGTAAGCTCAATGCTTGCGTCAGAGGTGTCAACAAATATCCTAAGAGGACCTATTACACCTGCAATCCTGGCAACGTAGGCCATGCATGGGTCAAGCGGCTGTTCATCGACAGGCGATATAAGGACATGGAAAATCCTGATGACTACGAGTTCATTCAGAGCTTAGTGCAGGACAACAAGGCACTGATGGCTGCCGATCCGGATTACATCAGACAGCTGGAGGCACTGCCTCCAAAGATCAGAGAGGCATGGCTGTACGGCAGATGGGATGTGTTTGAGGGTCAAGTATTTGAGGAGTGGCTTGATGTGCCGGAGCATTATGCGGACCGTGTGGGATCGCATGTCATTGATCCGTTTATCGTGCCGGCAGACTGGAAAATAGTCAGAGGCTTTGACTGGGGATATAGTAAACCATTTTCTGTTGGTTGGTATGCTGTTGACTTTGAGCAGAGGATATACCGCATCAAAGAGCTGTATGGCTGTACTGCTACACCTAATGAGGGTGTCAAGTGGAATCCTGAGAAGGTGGCAGAGACCATACGGCAGATAGAGGACACTGATCCTAATCTTAAAGGCAAGCGGATCAGAGGCATCGCTGATCCTGCAATCTTCGAGAAGTCAACCGGAAAGTCAATAGCAGAGCTGATGGAGACTCAGAGAGTATACTTTGAGCCTGCAGACCACAGCAGAATTCCAGGCAAGATGCAGTGTCACTACCGGCTGCATATGGATGAGAACGGCATTCCAATGTTCTATGTTTTCCGTAACTGTCCGGAATTCATCCGCTGCATTCCTGCACTTCTGTATTCGGAAACAAAGGTTGAGGACATCAATACGGAGATGGAAGATCATAACTATGATGAGTGGCGATATGTCTGCATGGACTATCCGCTTAATATACAAACTGTTACTAAGGATATTAAGACCGTAGGCTCCGATGGCATCACTGATCCGCTGGGCATGCTGGACCATAAGGACTACGGCAAATATGAGTTTTTCAGGAGGATATAAGATATGGCAGCTAAAATAAAACAGGCTGAAAAGGGCAAACAGGCCGGCATTGTAAGCGACAGCATCAACTATCCAGGCCGCAAGGGACCGATAGACACTGACAGCATAGCTAAAGCACTTGATACATTCCGCAGATATAAGTCAGCCAAAACTATGATGGAGCAGAGGATCGTGGAGAATGATCAATGGTGGAAGCTGGATGTGTGGAACGCTATAGGCAGGACTGAGGGAAAAGAGGATGATCCGGAGCCGACATCTGCATGGATGTTTAACAGCATAGCAAACAAGCATGCAGATGCAATGGACAATTTTCCAATGCCAAACTTCTTACCTAGGGAGCAGTCTGATGATGAGACAGCCAAGCGGCTGCAGAAGATTGTCCCTTGCATTCTTGAGGCTAATGAGTTTGAGCAGACATACTCTGATGCATGGTGGTACAAGGCGATCATGGGAACCGTTCCGTATGGTGTCTTTTGGAACAGCTCAAAGGAAAATGGGCTTGGTGACATAGACATACAGCAGCTGGACCTTCTCAATCTCTTTTGGGAGCCTGGAATTAAAAACATTCAGGACTCTACAAACATGTTCTCAATCAATGCTGTGGACAGAGATGTGCTGCTGTCAAAGTATCCGTTTCTGTTTGGCAGCATCTCAGGCGGCATCAATGGTGACATAGTTAGATATGTTGATGTAGAAGAAAAGGAATCTGATGAAAACAAGGTGGTAGTGTATGACTGGTACTACAAGATTCACAACAGCGAGGGCAGGCTGGTAGTTCATTATTGCAAGTTTGCTGAGGGCAATATCATATATGCCAGTGAGAATGATGAGAGATACGCAGAGGCCGGATATTACGATCATGGAAAGTATCCATTCGTATTTGATACATTATTTCCGCTTAATTCTTCTCCTGTGGGATTAGGGTATGTGGATATTATGAAGTCTCCGCAGCTCTACATAGACAAGCTGGATCAGATAGTGCTTAACAACGCTGCCATGACCGGCAAGTCAAGGTACTTCGTCAGCAACAGTGCAAACGTTAATATGGATGAGTTTGCTGACTGGTCAAAAGAGTTCGTGCATGTTGACGGTTCTGTCGATCCGGAGAGGCTGGCTCCTATTCAGGTGCAGCAGGTACCGGCATACATCATCAATCATATGCAGCTTAAGATAGATGAGCTAAAGGAAACAAGCGGAAACCGTGACTTCTCTCAAGGTGGTACGGCATCCGGTGTTACTGCTGCTTCAGCTATTGCCGCACTGCAGGAGGCCGGAAGCAAGCTGTCAAGAGATATGATCAAAACTTCCTACAGAGCATATAAGCAGATCAATCAGCTGGTACTGGAGCTTATGGCTCAGTTCTACACTGAGGATCGCTGCTTCCGTATAGATGGACCTAATGGTGAGTACGAGTTTGAGACATTCAACAATTCCGGATTAATGCCGCAGACAGTGCAGGGCATTGACGGAATGCTGCTGACACGCAAGCCGATCTTTGACATTAAGATCATGGCTCAGAAGCAGTCACCTTTCAGCCGTGAAGCTCAGAATGAAACAGCCAAGGAGTTCTTCCAGTTAGGAGTGTTTAATCCGCAGCTGGCCACGCAGGCTGAGGCTATGCTTGAGATGGTAGAGTTTGAGGGATCGGACAAGATCAAAGAGCTGGTCCGCAACAATGACATGAAGGCTCAGGCAACAAATCAGCTGGCCGGCATGGCTATGCAGATGGCTCAGAGCATGGATGCTATGACCGGACAGCCGGTGATGCAGGCACAGATAGCTCAGCTGGCCGCAGCTGCAACCGGCACTCAGATGCAGGCCGCACAGCCTGCTAACGTAGCACCAACCAAAACTGATTCTGCCGGCATGCCAGTGACAGATAACACGCAGGCTACACAGGCCAGGCTAAGAGCTGGAAAACAGGCGGAGGCTAAATAGCATGACAGAGATTACGCTAAAAAACGATAAAGATAACATCATATTTGAGGCAAGCGGTCACGCTGAATACAGCTCAGACGGTAATGACATAGTGTGTGCTGCTGTTTCAACGCTGACCGGCACGTTTGCTACGCTGGTCAGCAGTCTGCCGGTAGACGCAGCTATAGACGCTGAGGATGGATACTTTAGATGCTGCATACCTAAAGCAAAGCTAGGCATATATGTGATAGACATAATCAAGGCTGTAGAGTTTATGATGATCGGTTTAAAGCAGCTTGAGATGCAGTATCCGCAGCATGTGATATTGCTGGAAGGGTAGGGAGTCACATTAATTTCCGCAAAATGATAAAACATAGATGGTTGAGAGTTCCTTTTCTAAATCATACATTTTACCTCTTAATATGTGATGAATACGTTGGATAGGACATCATGAATGGTGTCTTATCCAATGCATCCGGAAACGGTGCTAAATAATGACACGCAGGAAAGACTGCCGGAGGAAACATGAAAAAAGATTTATTCGACCTCAGAAGGTTTGACGGAACCGGTGGAGGCGAAAGCGGTAACGGTGGTGACGCTAGCCACGCAAGCGGTGAATCAACGCAGGTGCTGTACGGCAGAAAGGATGACGGTCCTGAAGCTGGAGGCGATGACGGAGGTTCAGGCCATGACGCTGATGGCAATGGTGCTGCAGATAGCAAGGACCTTAGCAGTGAGTTTGAGGACCTTATCAAAGGCAAGTACAAGGACATCTATGATAAAAGAGTTCAGGATAACATCAACAGAAGGTTTAAGGCATCCAAGGAGCTGGAAGAAAAGATCAGCAGATACAGTGATGTACTCAATCCTCTGTATGACCGGTATGACGTGGACAATATTGATGATCTTGAAGCAGCCATGCAGCAGGATGACGATTTAGTCAGAGACAAAGCAATGGAGTTAGGGCTGTCCCCTGAAGCATACAGGCGGCAGATGGCCCTAGAGCAGCAGAATCGCAGAGCAGCAGAGCAGCTGCAGGCAATAGAAGGACAGAAGCAGGCGGAAAAGGATATGCAAGAGTGGGTGAGCCAGTCGGCTGAACTCAACAAAATGTATCCGGAGTTTGATCTTGCGGCTGAACTTGAGAATCCTGATTTTGTTGCTGATCTCAGAGCCGGCAAAAGTGTACGCAAAGCGTATGAATCAGCTCACTTAGATGATATTTTAGGCGGTGCAATAGTCAAGGTAGCCCAGCAGACTGCCAAGAATGTAACCGACAATATCAGAGCTAGAGGCTTCCGGCCTGAAGAAAACGGTACTTCCAATGCTCCTGGAATCGTCATTAAAAATGATCCGACAAAATATGATGAAAAAGATTTGATGGAGATACGCAGAAGGGTAAGCAATGGTGAGAAAATAATCCTCTAAGTGTCTCCGGAAAGGGAGATATGATATGGATACTAAATTAACAGCAATTATAAGCACACTGTTTGATCTTAACAGATTCGCTAACACACCTAATACCAACGTAACCGGTGATACCGGCATGACCGTTGAAATGAAAACATACTATGACAAGGAGCTGATAAGGCTTGCTGGTCCTAGTCTGATTCATGATCAGTTCGGTCAGGTAAAAGACATCCCTAAGAATGGCGGTAAAACCATTGAGTTCAGAAAGTATGACAGCTTGCCGAAGGCTCTTACTCCTCTTACTGAGGGTGTAACTCCGGACGGAAAGAAACTCAATGTAACCAACCTTACGGCTACTGTAGCTCAGTATGGTGATTACATTACAGTTTCTGACGTACTGGACCTTACGGCTATCGACAACAATCTGCTTGAAGCAGAGGACCTGCTTGCTGATCAGGCCGGAAGAACGCTTGACACTATCACAAGGGAAGTCATTACTGCAGGAACCAACGTTTTATACGTTAACAGCAAGGCATCAAGAGCTACACTGGCAAGCACTGATGTACTCAAGGTTAAGGATGTAAGAAACGGTGTTAGAATCCTTAAGAACAAGAACACTAAGAAGATAGGTGGCTACTATGTGGCTATCATTCATCCGGATGTAGAGTATGATATAACATCTGATCCGGAATGGGTAAACGCATCACAGTATGCCGGATCTACTCAGATCTTTGAGGGAGAAATCGGTAAGCTGTATGGTGTAAGATTCGTTGAATCAACTGAGGCCAAGGTCTTTGCAGGAGCTGGAGCAAGCGGAGCAACCGTATATGCAACTATGCTGCTTGGAGCCAACTTCTACGGTACTACTAAGGTTACCGGAGGCGGACTGGAGTTTATCGTAAAGCAGATGGGATCAGCTGGTACTGCCGATCCTCTGAATCAGAGAGCTACAGCCGGCTGGAAAGCTATCAAGACTGCAGAAAGACTGGTAGAGCAGTACGGACTCAGAATTGAATCTGCATCAACATTCAATGCGGAGGCTAACTAATTGGAGGTAATTAAAAATGGCTAATAAAGATGATCAGCAGACAATTACTGCTGGAACAAACGAAATCCCTGCAGAGGTTCAGGCAGCTATAGACGCTATGCTTGAGGAGGCCAAGAAAAAGGCTGAGGACATCATAGCTGCAGCTGTTGAAAAAGCAGATCAGATCACTCCGGTAAATGCGGAACAGACTGTTTCCGGTCCTACCAAGGAAGAAATTGATCGTGCCAATGAACTGGTTAAGGTTAAGCTGTTTAAGGATAACGGCAAGTATAAGGATGATGTATTCGTTCAGGTAAATGGCGAAAGCCTGCAGATTCAGAGAGGTGTAGAAGTTGAGATCAAGCGTAAATTCGCAGAGGCTCTTGAAAACTCACAGGCTCAAGATGAAGAGACTGCAAGAATGTGCCAGGGCCTTGCTGATGATTTTGAAAAACAGTCATCCACCTTAGCATAGGGTAGTAAGTTAAATCAATAAATGCTTTTTTCGTGGGGAGTGGCTGGACCATTCCTCACGTTTTTTTCAGGAGGATATCATGAATAAAAAAGAATTCAACGCATCTATTTCCGTCAAGGATAACTGCACTAACGTCCTCGATGGTTTCGTGCAGAATGATACCGGAAACATAATTAACATGTACATCATGGACGGAGCAGAGCCTTTTGATTTCACTGGCTATGACATCATGACTGTAAAGATCACCATGCCTAACGGCAAGGACTTTATTGATTCAGATAAGGGCTGCATTGATACCATTAATCCTCTGTCCGGGCTTGTTTCGCTGGTGCCGCCTGCATCATGCGTAGCCCAGGTAGGTATGCATTTTATTACTATTACCATATACAGCAATGGTGCAAGGATGACAACAGCAAGGCTAAACTACTATGTTATGTCTGCATCAGACAGCACAGTAACTGCAGACGCTGACAAAAATCCGGAGCTTCCGGTCCTTATAGGCATGCTGCAGGACATGAGCAAGATACTCGACAGCGAAAAAATGCGTAGCGTGGCTGAGGGCATCAGACAGCAGGCTGAGGCTAACCGCAGCAGCGAGACTGCCGGCATAATAGCATCGGCACAGGCTATGCTGGTCACTGCTCAGAATTACGTTAATCAGGTTAAAGACTGGTATACGGTGTTCATGAGCAATGCATCGTCTGCATCCGGTGTCGATCTGTCAACGGTAGTGTCTATGACGCAGCTAAATAATGCACTGGCTGACATTGACTGTGGCGAGTTTACCGGCACAAGCAAGAAGGTTCTTCATATTCTCAGAGGACCTACGGCCAACATTCCTACTCTTGCTGCAGGCGAGCTGGGATATGACACTGTTACCGGAATGCTTCTGATTGGTACTGCATCCGGAAATAAAGTCTTAAACAGCCCATGTTTCATTGTGCAGGCATCGGCTCCTGCAGATACTGGTAAGCTGTGGATTGATTCAGCCAATGGCAATGCTCTTAAATTTTACAATGGATCAGCGTGGGTAGGTACATCTACAGCTGTTTTCGCATAGGTGGTGAGTTAAATGGCAATATATCAGTGGCATGGAGAAACATCAACAACTTTGACATGGGGAATTGGCGGTTTTTCAGAGCTTGCATCTGCAACTAGAACATTTAAGTTTTACTTAAATGGTAATTATGTAGCATCCGTAACGAGAGGTCCTGGCACAACAGACGTACAGTATACATATACTGGACTTACTCCACGTACATCGTATGATTTAAAAGCAACAATGACTACCAATAGTGGAACAAGCGATACTTATACATATACAGGAACCGATCAAACAATACCTGAAAGTACATCGAATGATGTAAGTGTTAGCGGCTGGGGCAGTGATGGTGCATTGACTATATATGCTACTTTCTCAAAGGACCCAACATATTATAAAACGCTTGAATTCTACGTTGACGGTTCATCTGTTGGCAGCCACAGTGTATATAATCAGACAAGTGATTACATTACTGTTAACGGAAATGAGGGTCAGACATATAATATTTCAGTTAAACTGTCAGGAGGTACTTCACCTGACGGTCAAGCAGGAACAAGTGTAACGATCCCATACGATACTGCAATCAGTGCGTCAGTATTCAACGTAACAGACACTTCAGCAACTATTAATGCATACGGACTTGGAGCCAACAAACAGTATGGCAGAACGCTAAAGTGGTATAAGCAGGGACCTTCAGACTCAACGTATATTTTACTTGGACAGACAACGATCAGTGCAGGAACGTATGATACAAGTTTTACTTATCCTCTGTCTAATCTGAGGGCTAATACATCATATAGCTTTAAGGTAGAACTCTACAATACTCAAGGTCTAGCCAACACAGCATATGCTTCCGTCATAACGTCAGAGACACCTGGAAACCTAACATGTGAGGAAACCGGTGAATCATCGCTCAGAATGCTGCTGTCTGACATGACATCGCCAATAGGCCGCAAGATCAAATGGTGGTACAAGAAATCATCTGACTCGGTTTACTACCTATATGCGACAACAACACTGACAGACTCAACAACAAGCACTAGGCAGGTTATTGAGGGTCTGCTTAATAACGTTATATATAATGTAAAGGCAGAAATATGTGATGCTAATGACAACAGCGTAATCCTTGGAACCAAAACAGCAACGGCTACAACAGCTAAGCAGGAAGCATCGCTCAGTCTTGACAAGAATACATCGGTTTCAATCAGAGTGCTGCTGAATAACATGGAAGCTGCAGTTTCTTATTCAAGAGTGATTTACTGGTACATTAAAAGATCGGTAGACTCTGCATATACAGAGGCAGGATCAGACACCGTACCGGCTGATTCATCTATTACAAGCATAAGTAAACTGTTTGAAGGGCTGGTTTCATCAACGCTTGGTTCTGACGGCTCCATTACATATTCATACTATGACATTAAGGCTGTCATTAAAAAGAATGACTCTGCTGTTATAGCTACGCTGGTAAGAAACTACAACACAACGCTTAGAGACTCTGATATTCCAAGCCCAGAGATCACTGCCTTAGAGCAGGAAATAGGCACTCTGAACTGTGATGTATATTGGGAGGCTCCTGAACATATAATCAGCACCAACAACTATGTTACTTATTCCCTTGAAAGATCGGAAGATGGCACTAATTACACGGCTCAGGCCAGCTATGATGTGCCGCCAGCCAAAAGGACCGCAGCTGTTAGCTATGATGTAATAGCACTGCCGGCTTATTCAACAATGTACTATTACAGAGTTAAGGCTACGCTTACGGCAGATACGTCAAAATTCAAGTATTCAAATGTAGCGACAGTAACCGCAGAGCAGCATTTCTCTTGGGGCAGCATAGCTGCAGGCCAGCCATGCGTGATCCAAGCTGTTAAGTGGAATCTGCTGATCCGATACATCAAGAAAAAGCTAGCAGACAATAACATAACTACTCAATTTAAGTTTACTAATGCTATCAAGGGTGCAGCGATTACAGCCGACAATTTTAATGAGCTAGTAACAGCTATCAATGCATTCCATGCGACAGGTATTGCCGCCAAGCACTCCGGAGATCAGATCATAGCTGCTGATCTGATACTGCTTGCTAACGCTGTTAATGCTTAAGGAGGGAGACATATGAAAATATCAGAAGCAATAGGATATGTAAAAGAGGTTAAGCCAAACAGCTACTCTGATGAGATGATACTTAACTGGATCAATGAGCTTGAAGCTAAGGTTCATGCGGAGGTTTTCAAGGAACTTCCGGAGGGTTTTACTCCGTACACGCTGCCTGAAGATTTAAAAACAGAGCTGAAGATGCCCAAGCCATACGATAACTGCTATGTGCTTTATGCTGAGGCTATGATCGACTTTAATCAAGGGGAAATAGGCACTTACAATAACACAATGGCACTGTTTACGGTAAAGTTTAATGACGCATGTGAGTATTACGTTAGGCGGCTTACATCAGAAAATCCGCTAAAGATCAAGGCTTATCTGTAAGAAAGGAGATCGAATATGATTATATTACCTAAGCTGCAGGACTATCAGGAAAATGCAAGGCGGCAGGTCATAGAGTTTATGGGATATTCCAACGCTCCTATTATAGCTGACGGTGAGATGCGTGACATGCTCAATCTATCATCAGACAAGTATCCGATCCTTACGCAGAGGCCGGCAAGAGGGCTGTTCTCCGACAACAACAACAGCCTTCATAACATAATGGCCTGGAAAAACAAGCTGGTGGTAATTGAGGGCAAGAATTTCTTCTATGATGGGATCAATAAAGGCTCTTTGAAAACAGAAGGTGATAAGGTCCTAGCCGCCATTAACAACAAGGTATGCGTGTTTCCGGACAAAATATGCTATAACCTTCTCACTGATACGCTGGAGCCAATGGAAGCAAGCTATGAGCTTGAAATCGGCAGAACAACTACGGTAACATCAAATACACTGCTGCTTCCGACAACAGCTGATCTATCTGCATTTGCAGAAAAGGACACTGTTGTTCTAACTGGATTTACTACTAATACACAAAATAACACATCAGCAAGGATAGTCTCAATCAATTCCGGAGTTATTACATTTCCGAATGATACATTCAAGATACCGGATGCTAACAAGGCTCAAGGCTCATACACTGAGGCAGGCAGGATCAAGCTAACAAGAGATGTGCCGGATATGGATTTCGTATGTGAGAGCAACAACAGGCTTTGGGGCTGCAAGGGGAACAGCATTTATTCCAGCAAGCTGGGCGATCCTAAAAACTGGAGAGATTATACGATGATGGCAGACTCGGCCTACGCTCTTGATGTCGGATCAGACGGTGACTTTACCGGATGTGCTGCATATCCTACGCATTTATTGTTTTTCAAGGAGGATTGCATTCATAAAATCTACGGCAACAACAAGCCTGCATCCTATCAGCTGGTCACTGTTAACTGCCAGGGCTTGGAAAAGGGATCGGACAAAAGCATCCAGTGCATAAACGGTGTGATGTACTATAAGTCAAGGGCTGGCATTATGGCCTATACCGGTGACTATCCAACGCTGATCACGCAGAACTTCAAGTACAAGTATACTGATGCTGTTGCTGGGACCGATCTAGTCAAGTATTACATCAGCATGAAAAGGCCTGATGGAACATATGATTACTTTGCGTATGATCTGACAAGGCGGCTGTGGCATAGGGAGGATGATACCCATGCTACCATGTTTACTTTCCTAAACGGCAAGCTGATATATATTGATGCCGGAAAGAACAAGGTTTACTACGTGCTGGGAGATACTCCGGTAATGGAGGATGAGCAGATTAAATGGATGGCTACGTTTGGAGAATACGATGAATATATTGAAAACAAAAAGATTTACTCACGGCTGCAGTTTAGGATGGAAATGTACGATGAGTCTCAGATGACTATCTATTTAGCATTTGATAACGGACCGTGGGAGCTTACATGTCATCTTTATACCGATAAACGCAGAGCAATCTATCTGCCTATCATTCCGAGGAGATGTGACAGGTTCAAGCTGAAGCTGGAGGGAACAGGCCGCACAGATATTGAGAGCATAGTGAGAATCTGCAGGGAAGGAAGTGGAATATAATGATTACCGGAACATACATAGAAAAGCCAAAGAGCAATGAGGACTTGGTTAATCAGATCAATATGGCTATATCAAACATAGTTGACTCTGTAAATAGAGAGCTGGCTAACATAGCTACGCAGAATACATCAAATGAATAATCACTTAAGCAGGGCCTTAACGGTCCTGCTTTTATATATGGAATAAATTACCACAAACAAAATGCATTCCGACCACATCATTGAGTACATTGTACCTTTGAAAAGGTCGGAAGGCGATAACAGTGTGTCTTTATGAGATTATGTAGAAAAAATAAGGAGGGTAAATCAATGGCTTACGTTAAAAAAGAATATAAAGAGCCGCAGGCATATAACTCTGCCTATCAGAGCGAGCTTGATAATCTGATCGGCAAGGTTGCCGGTGGCGAAAAGTTTTCCTATAATCCGGCTACGGATGAGGCTTATCAAGCATATGCCAAGGAATACGGCAGATTAGGCCAGCAGGCCAATGAGGATACTATGGCTAACGCTGCCATTAACACTGGCGGTCTAGTCAATTCCTATGCAGTAACTGCAGGACAGCAGGCTCAGAATCAGTATAATCAGGCACTGACGGATAAAATTCCGGAGCTGTATCAGCTGGCACTTGATAAGTACAATAACGACAGAAACTATAACCTTGATGCTTTGAGTGCGGTTAATTCGCTGGATCAGACAGCATACGGCAGATATTCGGATCAGAGAAACTTTGACAGAAGCAACTATGAGTTTGATACCAGTCAGGACTATCAGCAGTACATTGACGGTCAGAACTTTGACTACCAGGTCGGCAGGGACAAGGTGGCAGATAAGCAGTGGCAGAAGGAGTATAACCTGGACAAGAAAAATCAGGAACTTGACATCAGCACAACAAATCTCAATGACTTTGCTGCAAGCATAACAGGCAGATATACAAAACCGGAGTCGTATGACAAGCTGATCGCCAATCTGAAGAAAACAAAACCGGCAAACTATAAGAAGATGATCGCACTGGCTCAGCAGGCCAAGTCAACACTGATCACGCAGAATAGGGCATTGGCACTAGCAGCACAGGCTGCATCAAGCTCACGATCCTCCGGAACTTCCAGCAGAGGTGGCAGTGGAAGCGGCTCAGGTGGCAGCGGTGGTTCCGGAGGTAGCGGTGGAAGCGGAAACGGAGGCAGCAACAGCGGCAATGGAAATCCTACTCCAAGAATTGATTCCAAGGTTGTAGGGAAATACACAACTTTAAATTACAAGCAGAAAGCAATGCTCAAGCCTGCAGATGTGTTTGATGAAATTGATATGCGAAGATACATGGGAGAAATTACTAACGCTGAAGAGGTTATGATTCTTAACTCCCTCGGCATAAGTAAATTAAAGGGCAAGAACGGTAAAAACGATAAGAACAGTAAGAACAAGTAAAGGAGACTGCTATGGCTAAGAAAAAATCGTTTGATGATATGATGAACGAGATCAGAGGGAATGCTGAGGAACAGCAGGCCAGGAATGATCAGATCAGAAAACCGGTCAGTAACACCAAAGGAAACAGAATCACAAAAGCTACTAAATCTGTAACCTATGATAATATATCTAATTATTTAGAGCTATTGGCAAGCAACATTACCGGTCACAATGGCAGACAGCAGGCAGAGATAGGTAGTGGATGGAAGAATCAGGTGGGACCTACATCAAGGACAAGAGATACATCCAATGCAAAAGAGTACAGGCAGGACCGTGGCAGCAGCTATACTGGATTAAAGAGCGACAGTCAGAAGGAATTCTACCAGAAGGGATTTGAAAAATCTGCTAAGCAGAATAAGTCTGAAGTCAGAAAAATGAGTGATGCCTACCATGCTAAGGCTCAGGCTTATGACCAAGCGGCTAATGACGGCCTTAACAGCAAGCAGAAATTCGCTATGGGATTATACAGCAATCTGCTAAACATGGGCGAGGATGCCATTATAGGTGGCGGAAACATGCTTATGGGCATGGGGCTTACAAGTTACGGCCAGTCATCAAGGGATGCGAGAAACTCCGGTGCCAGCGAGACAAGGCAGAAACTTGCCGGTCTTTCCAACGCAGGTATACAGGTAGGAACTGAGCTGCTCGGTGGAGGCCTGATTGGACCTATGAGGAAACTTACCGGCACAACAGGTCTCTTGGATAGTGCAGGCGAAAAAATAGCTTATAAGCTGGCAAATAAAGCTGCAGGACTAAGCGTTATTAAGAAAATGGTTAATGACGGAGCCAACGGTGAGGCTGTTTATAAGGCGATCCGCAACATGTCAAGAGGTGCTGTGGGTATGACCGGTGAGGGACTTGAGGAAGTGGCAGCTGATCTTCTGCAGCCGCTTTCAAATTCTTTGTATAATCATGTTTCCGTAGCCGGAAACTACAAGAAGGATGTAATGTCAGCCGAGGGCCTGAAGCAGATGGGGCTTGACTTTGCCGGTGGAGCTGCAGCTGCAGGAATCTTAGGCGGATCGGCACATCTTGCTGGCAAGGCTGTTAACAAGGTAGCCGGTGTTGATCCGGAAAAGGAATCCTATACCGATGAGGAAAAGAACAGCATTATAAATTCCGCACTTAAGCAGGGTGAGGACACTGATGCATATAAGTATGCGGAGACTCTTAAAGCCCAGGCTGACTCTGACGGTCATATATATGACACGCAGATCGATGAACTGGCCTTTAAAACATTCAAGCAGAACATGGATGTGGCAAGACAGATTGATAAGGAAAGCAGACAGGCAGAGGCAGTGCAGCGTCAGCAGATGAAATCTGTAGTAGGAGATGTATCACGTTATCAGACTCAGAAAAGGGAAAAAACTGTTTCTGACGAAATAGACAACGTGATGTATTCAAACGTGCTGAAAACGGCTGACGAAGCATCTCAGGCTCTCAAGAGCTATGGTGCGTCAACGGATCAGATAGTGTCTGACTCAATGGCAATAGCAAGAATAGTAAATGGAACAGGAACAGCTATGGATGTAGCTGCTCTTAGCGTACAGAACGCACCAGCTAGAGCTGTGCTGTCAAGCATGACCGGCATTACTCTTCCAGCAACTAACACAGAAACAAGGAAAACTCTTACTGGGCTGATTGCATCTAAGTCTGTGATCACTAAGGACCAGGTTCAGCAGCAGGCTAAGGAGAATGTCAGAAACAAAATCAAGGCTATAGGCGAGTCATTCCCTCCGGAAATACAGTCAATATTCGATCAGGGTGTTAACAAGCTGGATAACCTTGATAACGGTCTTAAGTACACTGTGGCATTTTCAGAAGTATTTGATGCCGGCAGAAACGGAGAATCCTATTCAAGTGTTGAGACTAAGTACAACGATCTGATGCCAATGACAGTCAAGGCTGCAATCTTCAAGCAGGGTCAGATGGAGGCCGAGAGAGAAAATCAGACCATAGAGGAAAGCAAGAGCAACGTCAAGACCGTAAAGAACAAGGCTGAGGGCAAGCTGACCATTGATAAGGATGTTGATGAGGTATGGATCAAGGAAAACAAGGATACCATTGATGCACTTAGCAAGGCCGCCAAAAATCTCAGAACAGATATTTGGATCAAGAAGCAGATCGACAATGGCGAGTTAAAGGATGTTGCTAACGGATATTATGACAATGGCACTATTTATCTGTCTGCATCATCAACGCAGCCGCTGATGAGCGTGCTTAAGCATGAGCTGACGCATCGCATCAGGGACCTATCTCCGGCTGAGTATAAGGAGCTTAAGGATTTCCTAGTACAGCATTACTATAAGGATGATGCTGAGGGATATGAGAACAGAATTAATGAGATCGTTACTGATTACAGCAAGGGCGGCAGAAAGCTAAGCAGAACAGAAGCTGAGGAAGAATTCGTAGCTAACTCTGCTGATATTTTCCTGACCGATGAGCAGGCAATTCAGAATCTTATCGAAGAAAACAGAACACTTGGCGAGAAGATTTACAGCATTATCAAGGATATGCTGGAGGCCATAAAAGACATAGTTGTAGGAAAGAACAGCAGATACTATGGACAGTGGATGAAGGACCAGGGCATTGTAGAGCAGGCGGAGCAGATATGGTTTAAGGGACTTTACGGAACCATAGACAAGGAGCTTGAATACAATGAAAGCATAGATCGTTTTGAACTGAGAAAAGTTGCACCACCACAGAATACCATGATTGGATATAAAGCCTTTAAGGTTAAGAACGGAAAGCTGTATCCTCCAATGGTAGAAAATCCAAAAGGATATGGAACACCTGGAGGAGTATGGCTGGATGCTGATTCAGGTGTACCGGATATGGACGCAGACGGAAACATAAAAATGAATCAGATGGGCAGAGCTAAGGTTACAAGCAAGGGCAATACTTTGGCATGGAGACCAGGCTGGCACTTGGGACCGGTGCCTGATGCTACTCAGTTTAACGTTGATCCTAAAGCTCAGAAGTGGGCCGGATGGTTAAAGAAGCGTGGAGTGACAGCCGGTGAATCAAGCCACAAGAAAAATGGAAGTGAAAAGGGGCCTACAATATTCCTTAATCCGGATATAGTATTTGCAAGGGTTGAATTTGCTGCAGACAATGACTATCAGATGGAGGCTTACGAGTATGGTATGAAATCCAACGGCAAGTTTTCTCACGCACTTGCAGGTATTCCTTATACCATTAAAGATGGATATTACAGATACAGAACCAATGCAATAGATAAGAATTCATTCCCTTGGTATATCTCCGGATCAATGATTATCAAAGATATTCTGACTGATGAAGAGTGCCGGCAGATATGTAAGGAAAATGGAATTGAGATGATGCCGAGACTTGGAGGAGACTTCAGATTTGAGGAGCATAAAATCAAACCTGGACCGGTCAGCAAGCCAAGTGATCTGACACCATATGAAAAAGGGCAGGACTATTCAGAAGAAGTTATGAAACTTCCTGGATATAAACGCAGGCCGCTTAATTTCAATGACTCAGAGCTGAAAGCTGCATTCCTTACCGACAAGATCAATGACAGAAAAAATGCGTATATTAAGAATTATGAATTCAATGCTAAGTCTACTAAGTCAAGATTTGCTATGAAAAACTCCAGTTATATTGCAGATCGTAAGAAGCAGCTGGCTATAAGCGATGAGCAGATGAGCATCAAGTTCAATATGACAGACTCCGGAATAGAAATTGCCAAGGAGTCATTGGATGATTTGGCTGCAGCTTCATATACCGGCAGTGACAATGAAACTAAGCTCGTAGCATTGGGATTCACGAGATCACTGATTAAGGATGGATCAACATCCATATTAGGCAGAAAAGTTAATTCAACAGCTGAAATGGCAGAAATAGCTCAGGTATTCCGTGATCCAAGATTCGAGACCATGAGGTATATTTTCCTTAATGCTGACAATAAGGTAGTATTTCAGACCGGCATAACCTGCAGGCTTCCTTCTACGTCTCAAACATTTGACGGTGATATGAGCAAGTTTTTCCCTTCACTTATGCGTGCCGCAGCAAGCAGAGGAGCGACATCAATTTACATGCTTCACAATCATCCTTCAGGAACACCAAAACCTTCTGCAGCAGATGTATCGGCAACAAATACGTTATCTAAATACTTCAAAAAATGCGGATTGGAATTTAACGGACATGTTATTATCAACCATAATAAATTCGGCTGCATTGATGGAGATTTGAAAATATCTATAACCGATCTGAGCAAAGGTGCCAAGGATATGATCATGACACCTGAGATTAAACATCCGCTTTTGAATAAGAAAATAACAAGTTATACTAGTTTAGCTGAGGCGGCTAAGTCTGTACAGGTTAGCGATGACATTTCAACAGCAATATATGTAAGCAGTTTGGGTGAGGTTAGGGCTATAAGCGAATTCAGCAACAAGCTGAAAGACAAGTCTAAATGGATTAAAGAGTCAATGGTAGAGCTTGGAGGAAGTACGGTTTATATTTCTACCAGCAGCTTGGAAGTAAGAAAAGAAATGAACAGAATTATGGGAATGGATGGAACCATAGTGGATGTCATTTACTTTGTCGATGAGGATTATGCCGTAAGCTCAAGACAAAATGATGCTATTCAGGGAACAATGAACTTTAATGAGTATCCAGCCAAGAGGGTAGGACCGGACACAAGATTCTCCATGAAGGATTCATCTGACAGACAGCTTGGAAAATACACGATTAGGGAGTATAATAAATATGGATGGGCAATCAACAACGGTTTGCTCACAGAAAAAGAATTATCAAATCTTTTCGATAAAATTAGCGATAAACATCTAGGCACACAGTTTACAAAAAATCAAGATGGTTTGTTCATTATTCCAGTTGGTGATGAGTTTGGAATCAATAATAAACTGATTTATACAAATGGAAATTATTATGACCCTTCAATAGAACAAGTGGTTACTATTAATCTACATACTGAAACAAAAATTGATATGATAAGGAGGAGCATACTTTATGAAGAAGCTAATGGATGGGAACCTATTTGGTACTCGGATAGAATTAATACTGATTACTCAGAAAATGAACTTATCTCGAGATACTCAGCTACTGATTATAGGCTGCCTGGGGGAAGTACCGGAAGAGAAAAAGGAAGAAAAGGCGAAAGAATTAATAAAGGCAATAAATGGGAAAACGGAGGAACAAATAATAAAGGGAATAACAGAAGGAAGTATTGCTTAAAGAATTCTCCTAACGGTGATGAGGACAGCAAGGGCCGTAAACTGACAGACGGACAAAAGAAAAAGTATGCGGACAGCATGGCTCTTGACAGAGATGGGAGGCTGGCATCACTTTATCATGCAACGAGTAATGGTGGTTTTACTGTATTTGATCCTAAAGAATCTGATGATAAAAGATCGCTATTCTTTACTAATGATATAGAGGTAGCTGCAACTTATAACGATACAGATGAAATATTTGATCTTTCAGGCGATGATATGGGCGATGAGGGAAACTATGAGGTTTATCTTAATCTGAAAAATCCTATGATCATTGAGGGTAACGGACAGCATTGGAATTATATCAGCACTGGTGACGATCAAGGAAAATGGATTGATTACATTTCACTTAATTACATCAAGGGTTTTGGGAAATTCGGCAATACTTATTCATTTGAGATCGGTGCTGATTATGATGACGATTCAATTTCTACAGAGGACAGAAATGAGGCTATAGAATTTCTTACCGGATATGGTTTCTCTGAATCAGCTGCTGAGGATGCCGTGACTAAGGCAGAGGAAAACAGCGGATATAGCATAGAAAACTTCAGCTTAGACTCAAAAGGGAATTTACCGGAGGGCCACAACACACGTTACTGGGCTGAATATGCACAGAACAACGGATATGACGGTGTTATATTCCGTGATATTGTTGATATAGGCGAGTACGGTGATCCGGATATTCAAGGGGCTTCTGACATTTACATCGCATTTTCTCCTGAACAGGTTAAATCGGTAGACAATGAGAATCCTACGGACGATCCGGATATACGTTTCAGCATGAAACAGCCGGTGGAAACAAATAAGAATCTTATTGCGGTCCATAACATCAGAGAGTCTGAGTTGCTGAAATCAATCAAGCTGGGCGGACTTCCAATGCCAAGCATAGCAATTATCAAGGATGATTACGATCATAACGAGTACGGTGACATTTCATTGATCTTTGATAAAGATACTATTGATCCGGCCAAGAGTTCAAATAAAGTATATGGCGGTGATGCATGGACACCTATCTATCCGCACCTGGAATACGAGGTTAATGATTCTAGGCTGAACGATTACTCCAACAAGTTTTATGAATTGGAACGCAAGGGACTGATTCGCAGCGAATTCAGAAGCACACCTTACAATTTGGTATCCGATATGGATGGACGGCTGGAAAGGTATGGCGGTGAGGCTGGTTTGATAGAGTATCTGAAAACAGATACAGCCATGAAAAACATGTTTCTTGCTGATACTACTGGTCATCCTATTGACTTGATCCATAAAACTGAAACTACAGAAATCAGCGATAATGAAAAAGAACTGTCCCAGTATTTCATTGATAATGCTCCTAATCTGATGAAATCGTTTGAGGATCAGATGTCAATCAATCCTGTAGCTTGGCCTTCATGGGCAAAGAATAACAAGCCTGAAATAATAAAGGTATACAGCAAATATCTTGCCGAAAACGGACTTAAAAAATCTGAAATTGACAAATTGGTTGAGAGTATGAATGGTTATAGTTTAGGACTACTCATAAGACACGCTTTGAACTATAAGTCTAATGGCGGAATTACAACTAAAGAAGTCACAGATACTGAGGGTACATATGACAAAATCAATAACGCTGTAGATCAGAACGAATATGAGAAATGGTTGGAAAAATTACTCTCAGGCATTGAAAAATCATCAGGCATAAGAAAACCAAACGTGGACACATTTACAAGCTCCGGTAACAGAAAAAGTTTCAAAACGCTTCATTATGAGGAGAATCTTGAAAATGTTGTAAAGGTGATGAAGGGGCAGGAGAACGGTGATACTCTATTCAGTGCTATGGGAATATGGGGTGTATCGGCTAAAGATTATAAGAGCATTAAAGAGATCAAATCTGATTCCAGCCGCTTGACTCATGCCGATCCGGATACTTATAAAAAATATAAGGAAGAGTATGGGGAAAGATTATCCAAAATAGCAAACAAAATAAAAGACAAGAGACAGGACAATGAATTTATAGCACTTGATAATGCAATGGCTACTATAATTGACGCTGTTAGAATATCCAAGAGTGAAGCATCTATCAGCAGCTATATTAAAAAGTGGTCCAATGCATCTGATCCAGCTGGCATAGCAAAAGAAATAGTATCTTTGGTAAATGATATAGCTAACATGCCTACTGAATACTTTGAAGCAAAACCTAAGAGGGCTGTAGAATTAAGCGAGATTAAAGCGGCAGTAATTCCGGAAACAGCATCCGATACTTTAAAGCAGTTACTTGACAGCAATGATATTGACTATCTGACATATGGTGAGAATGACAGACTTGAAAAGGTTAATCAGGCAGCTGCAGAATACGATCTGAAGTTTCAGATGAAATCTGACAAGGATAAGCTCTTGAATCAGAAGAATAAGGAAATAGAAAATCTGAACGAAAAGATCGCATTCCTAAAAGCTGAGACTAGGCTCACTAAGATTCCGGTACCTGAAGAAAAGGTTATGAATAAGAAGATCAGCGAAATCATCGAGGATAACCTAGGCCATATGGATTCAGCTCTGCATGGTGAAATTAAAAAGGTATTCAAGGAAATATATACTGAGCTTAATAAGGGCGAGGATATGTCAACCGGAATGCTTTACGATCTTGCAGAGGGTGCAGCTAGAATGATACTTTCAAAGTACAAAATGATGCATGATTCCTATGAGGATAACTACGAGAGCATCAAGCGAGATCTGAAGAACAGAACTCTTCGCATAGACAGCAGCTATATCGGTGACTTTGGCGGAGAAAAGGGATTTGCTGATTTCAAAAGACGCAATTCAAAGTGGTTTAAACTTTCCACAACTGAGGGCTATAGCGTAGATGAAATGTACAATGACCTTGCTGCTGAGTATCCTGGCCTCTTTGACGCAGACACATATACCAACGAAGCGGATCAGATCAGCAACATAGCAAGCATGATGAATGACATGGAGCCGTGGTACGAAACCTACAGCATGCGTCAGCAGAATGAGCTTACACCTTTTGTAGCCAAGGAAATACTTGATGCCGTATATTCTACGGAGCCGCATCAGACATACGCTGACAAGACTAAAGCCAAGTATGATGAAATGCTGCAGGAGCAGCGTGAAACATACAAGCGTAAGCTGGCTGAGAAAACTGAGAAGTATGTATCAGAGCGAAATGCTGTGATCCAAAAGCACAAGGACAGAATAGAAGCTCGTTACAAGGCCAAGCTGAATGCGGTAAAGAAAAACAACAAGGACAAGACTAATCGCAAGTATTACACATCAAGGATCGAAGCATACGCTGAATGGATGTCGCATACGCTGCTTGAGCCGGCAGATGACAGACATATACCTGAAGGATATAAAAAGGCAATAGCAGAAATGTTGGCTGGTTTTGACTTCAGCACTAAGAGAAGCAGAGCTTATACAGAAAAGAACGGTCCGTCCAAGCGTACTATGAGATTCATCGCACTCAGCAATGCTTACTCAGAAACCATTAAAGCGGATGACTCCCCATTGGAGCCGGATGAGGAAATGGCAGATCAGCTGAAACTGCTGGCAGAGGCTATGGATGGCAGAAGGTTTGAGGACCTGAATCTTGATGAGCTGGCGGATGTATACCACATCATTAAAAAGATCAGATATTCGCTGTCAACCATTAACAGAGCCTTCTCTGAGGGGATTAAGCAGAACATAGCTGAGCTAGGTGATGCGGTAATAGCTGAGGCGGCTACGCATAGCGACAAGGCTGACAAGTCAGGCTTCATTCCGGAGGTTATGAGATTTCTTAATGAGTCAAACGTAAATCCTTCTGATATGTTTGCGGTTATGGGCGGCACAGAAAATATGCTTTATCAGAACATGAGAAACGCATTTGACAAGAACATCATGAATGTAGATCAGATAAAGCAGTATGTTGAGGGACTCGGATCAAAATACGCTATCAAGGAATGGGAGAATAATGGCAGAGCTGAATCCTTTACAGTGTCAAGCGGTGAGACAATAGAGCTGCAGCCGGTGCAGATAATGTCGCTGTACTGTCTGAGCAAGCGTCAGCAGGCACTGACACATCTGCTTGGATCAGGAATCGTAGCATCGCCTATGCAGACATTTGCCGGCAAGCGGCAGGAAATCATGAAGGGAGTATACTCTAAAAATCTGTCTCAGAACAAAGTGAGAGTTACCTATGAGGACCTGCAGAAAATAATATCAACGCTTAGCCGTGAGCAGAGAGCAGCTGCAGAGGAAATCCAGGACTATCTGAACACTACATGTGCTGACTGGGGAAATGAAACATCCATGAGGCTGTACGGATACCGTAAATTTACAGAACAGAATTACTTCCCTATAAAATCTGCAGATGCATTCCTTAATGAAATGTTTGATAACAGGCAGCCGGCAAAGATCAAGAACGTGGGCTTTACCAAGAACACTGTGGTCAATGCCAATAATCCTATAGTTATTGATGACATTTTCAACGTGCTGACGCAGCATGCAACTACCATGTCGATGTACAACAGCCTAGTGCCGGCAATAACGGACTTTGAGAGAGTCTACAATTACAAGCAGATGCAGGACAAAATCATAACAGCATCGGTGCAGGACAGCATCAGAAAGGCTTATGGAAAGTCAGCCAACGCTTACATTAAGCGTTTCATGAATGACTTGAACCAAAACTATACGAGCATCAGCGACCATAACCTTATCAATTTCTTCTTAAGGAAAATGAAGCAGGGAACATTGGGCCTGAATCTGAGGGTTTTGGTCCAGCAGCCTACAGCTATAGTCAGAGCCGGAGCTGTGATAGATCAGAAGTATCTTGCTAATCCTACTAACCTTGGAATCAGCATTAATGAGATGCAGGAGAAATCACCAATCGCCAAGTGGAAGAGCTGGGGCTTCTACAACACTGATGTTAGCCGTGACATGAAAGATATTTTCATGGACAACAAATCGACTGCAGATAAAATTTTCATGGGAGCTTACGGAAAAGCTGATGATATTGGCTGGGCTTGGATATGGAATGCTGTTAAGCATGAGATTAACGCTACGAGAAAAGATCTGAAGCCTGGATCAGAAGATTACTGGAAGGCCGTAAACGAGCGTTTCAGCTATGTTATTGACCGTACTCAGGTAGTTGACAGCGTGTTCCACAGATCGCAGTTTATGCGTAACAATGACACCATGAGTAAGATCGTAACATCATTCATGGCGGAGCCTACGAAAACGTATAATCTGTTGAGGACAGAGCTGCTTATTGCAGGACATGACTTCAAGGCCGGAAAAAAAGCAAGTGCTACCAAGAGAGTGGCAAGGGTTATATCAGTATTCATGGCTAACGCTGCAGCTGTATCAATAGTAGCGGCATTAATTGACGCTCTGAGAGGAGCTGATGACGATGACAAGGACAAAACATTCCTTGAGAAATGGCAGAAGTACAGCATTCAGAACATTGGACAGAATGTAAATCCGCTTACGCTGCTGCCTATGCTGAGGGATGTTAACTCGCTTTTCCAGGGCTACGATGTGACAAGGCTGGATATGGAAGGTATAACCAACTTGGTCAAGGCGGTGACTGATTGGCAGAACAGCAAGCTGTCACTGTATCAGAAGATCAAATCAACAAGCAAGGGTATATCCGATGTGACAGGAATACCATTGTACAATGTGATGCGTGACGGTGAGTCAATATGGGAGCAGACATATAAAATGGTTGTATCAAAATCTAAGACTGACTATATCAAGCATAGGATGTACTACTCCATAGACAATAAAAAGAACGCAGCAGTTTTCAAACGTGACTTCATGGCTGCTAAAGAGGCCGGTGACACAGAGGCGGCAGAAAAGATCAAGGCGGATATGCTTGAGCATGGATATAAGGAAAAGGAAATCACTGATTATGTGAATTCCAAAATATCCGAGGAATACTCAAGCGGCATTGACAAGGCTATAAAGTCAGGCGATACCGGATCAATAACTGATGCATATGAGAACATGGTTGCTGCAGGTTATCCGGAGGACAAGGCCAAAGGTAAGCTGAAGTCAGCACTTAATTCCGTTTACTACGATGCTATAGACGAATCTGATTATTCAACGGCAAAGTCAGTGCTGTCGATATTAAGACAGTACGGATTCAATACCAAGAACAAATTCCGGAGCAGTCTGTATAGCAAGTACAAGGATGCTATGCTTGCAGGAAAAACTAATGAGGCCAAGAAAATAATCGCTATCATGCGGAATAACGGTGTAAGTGAGGATTATATCGAAAAGACTGTGATAAAGGGTGTGAAGCGAGAAATGGCTGTCAACGAGCTAGGTAAGCTGCTTAAGGCCGGCAACACATCTGAGGCATGGAGAAGGGCTTGGAACTATCATTACAAGTACGGATGGGAAACCAAGAGTCTTATTGCCGGAGGCTATGAGACATACGAAAAATAGCAGGATAAAGCAGGGAGGCGAAACACTCCCTGCTTTTCTCTATAATTGGGCTATATAAAGAAAGGAGAAATGCCATGTATGATATACACATAACAGTGAATGGTCAGACTGCAGTGGTTCAAGAGCATAACATAATTGTATCAGATGCTAAAAACTATCTGAATGCTGTTTTCACGTTTTCCTCAGAATGGGATGGAATGACTAAGACTGCTATTTTTACAAGGAAGGAATTGGTAAAACCTGTTTTATTGACTGATGATAGGTGCGTGATTCCTTGGGAGGTTATTAAGCAGGGAGGTTTTGTTGTTTCTGTAGTTGGTATGGCTAATGGAACCGTAATAACTACCAGTACCGTTTCCATTGAACCGGATTTAAAATGTATCCCATTTCCGGTAATGATAAACGAAACTAGTTATTCAGCAGGTGACACTATAAATCCGCCTACGGTGGACATATACGATCAGATCATCAACATGCTGATTAACTCTGCTGAGCAGGCGAGAGAGGCAATTAAAGGTGAGATCGACACAATAAAAATTGATGCATCCAATCATCTGATCGTTACCAACAAGGCCGGTCAGTCTTTCGATTTTGGCTATGTTAAGGGTGATAAAGGTGATAAGGGCGATCCGTTTATTTACACTGACTTCACGTCAGATCAGCTGCTGGGCTTGAAGGGACCTAAAGGCGATCCATTTGTTTACGATGATTTTACCGCAGATCAGCTGACAGCACTCAAGGGAGCCAAAGGTGATCCGTTTGTATATACGGATTTTACTCCTGCACAGCTTGCGGCACTGACTGGACCTAAAGGCGATAAGGGCGATCCATTTATCTATACGGATTTTACGGCAGATCAGCTGCTTGGATTAAAAGGTGACAAGGGCGATGCTTTTAAGTATACGGATTTTACGGCAGATCAGCTCGCAGTTTTAAAGGGACCGCAAGGCGATCCTGGAGCTGCAGCTACGATAGCGGCAGGGACAGTAACATCAGGTGATATTCCGAGCGTTTCCAATGTCGGCACTCCGACAGCAGCCAAGTTTAACTTTGTGCTGCCCAAAGGAGACAAGGGAGACAAGATGACATATGCCGATCTGACGCAGGCCGAGATAGATATACTGGCATCTAAGGTTGCTCAGAATGCACAAAACATAGATCTGACTCCATATGCTAAGAATGCTGATCTTGCTGTTGTTGCTAAATCAGGGCTGTATAGTGATCTTAGCGGCAAGCCTGATTTAAGCATTAAGGCTGATAAGACCTATGTTGACAGTCAAGATACATCTTTAGCTAACCAAGCGTCTACGGCACTTAGCACACATAACGCTGCTAATAATGCTCACTCTGACATCCGTACATTGATTGCTGATCTGACAACAAGACTCAACGCATTAGCAAACAGTGATGATACTACACTGGACCAGCTGTCGGAAATTGTGGCATACATCAAATCAAATAGGACATTGATAGAGTCGGTAACAACAGATAAGGTTTCTGTTTCGGCAATCATCAATAATCTGACTACCAATGTTGCAAATCAGCCTCTGTCTGCTGCACAGGGTGTTTCTCTTAAAGCACTGATAGATGCTCTCACTACAACAGTCAATGGCAAAGCCGCCAGTGCAACAACTCTAGCCGGATATGGAATCGGTGATGCTTATACAAAGACTGAGGCAGATAATAAACTCAGCGGTAAAGCAGCAGTAATTAATTATTCATCAACCATAGGTACATCCTGGACCGACAACACAGGATACTTCACGCAAAACCTTACAATATCAGGATTGCTTGCAAGCGACATGCCTACTGTAGATTATGTTCCAGTAGACGGAGCAAAAGACGAGACGATAGACGGAGCCTGGAGCAAGATATATAAGATGACAGTCACTGCTGATGACACTCTAAAGATATATACATCAGAAGCGTTGACGGTTTCTATTCCTATTCAGATTAAGGTGGTGAGATAAATGGGAGATTGTTATATTACGAGACGTGGCGGAGGCAGTAGTGATGTAATAAACGGTATTATTGGTGAATACCGTGCGTCTGGAGCAGATATAAGTGCTAATACATTTGTGGAATTTTTAAATGATTACAATAATTTAATAAGTGGAACAGAAGCAGTGTTTAATGCAGCTAGTACAAATTACATTTCAGCAATTCTTATAGATTCAATGCATGCTTTGGTATGCTATCAGGATGGAGGCAATAGCAATTACGGAACAGCCGTTGTTTTGACTGTCAGCGGTACTTCAATCACAACAGGAACTGAAACGGTGTTTAATTCCGGTAATACAGAGGATAAAAATGTGGTTCTCATTGATTCTAATCATGTCCTAATATGCTATAGAGATAGTGATAACAGTGGCTATGGAACAGCTATAATTCTTACTATTAATGGAACAACAATCACGATAGGAACAGAAACAGTGTTTAATGCAGCCAGTACAAGTTCTATTTCAGCAGTTCTATTGGATTCAACTCATGCTTTAGTGTGCTATAAAGATAATGGATACGGTGGTTATGGAACTGCACAGATTTTAACTATTAGTGGGACAACAGTTACAGCAGGAACAGAAAAATTCTTTAATGCAGGTAGTACAGCATATATTTCAGTATTTGTATTGGATTCAGCACATGCTTTTGTATTTTATCAAGATGCAGGTAATAATAGCTATGGAACAGCAGTTGTACTTACTATCAGCGGTACAACAATCACGATAGGAACAGAAACAGTATTTAATGCAGCCAGTACAAGTTCTATTTCAGCAGTTCTATTGGATTCAACTCATGCTTTAGTGTGCTATAAAGATGAAGGTAATAAAAATTATGGAACAGCACAAATGCTAACTATCAGTAGCACTACTATCACAATAGGAACAGAAACAGTGTTTAATGCAGGACTTACATTTACTAATCAACCAATCCTTATCGACTCAAATCATGTTCTAGTATGCTATTCAGATTTTGTAAACAATTTTTATGGAACAACTATAATTCTTACTATTAATGGAACAACAATCACGGTAGGAACTGAAACAGTGTTTAATGCAGCCAATACAACTGGCATTTCAGCAGTCTTAATTGATTCTAATCATGTCCTAATATGCTATAGAGATAGTGATAATAGCGGAACATCTGTTGTTCTGCAAGTACCAAAAGTGATAAAAGCCTCGGAGTTTAAGATTGAAGGTATAACTAAAACCAAATGCACATCAACTACCACGGGAAAAGTTTGGACATTATAATCACATCGGTAGGCAGTCACAATCGTGACTGCCTTTTGCTATTATGTAAAAAAAGCAGAAAGGAGATAGCGATGCCTGATATGAACTGTGTAACACATAGCGAGTGTGAAAACTATAGGAAAGACTTTTCGGACAAGCTGAACGATACAAGCAATGATGTAACAGAGGTTAAGACAACTCAAGACTTTTTAGTAAAAGCCTTTTGGGTTTTATTTACTGCTATAGTTACTGGCTTTGGATCAACAGTGATTGCTATTTTGTCTACGAGATAAGGAGGACATATATGAAAAAAAGAATGAGAAATCCATACTTTTGGATAGGAATAATCGGTATCGTGCTGACTGCTATGGGAGTATCGGCTGATACACTGACATCATGGAATGCGGTCTACGCTGCACTGCTGCAGCTGATCCATAATCCGTACATGATCGGATCGGTAATCATAGCACTTGTCGGAGTGTTTGTTGATCCGTCAAGCAAGGGTCTGCTGGACAGCAAACCTATGATTGAGAGAGAGGATGAGTGAAATGTTTAAAGGCATTGATGTTTCGTACTATCAGAAAAAGCCTTATGGTTACAGATATAAAAAGTTTAAGGATGCAGGCTGGGATTTTATCATAGCTAGGATCGGCTATGCTTATGCCGGCTATCGCAATCCGGACAGCACATTTGATCATAACTACAATATGTGCAAAAAATATGGTATCAAGTTTGGAGTTTATTTTTACAGCAATGCGAAAAATGCGGATATGGGCCGTGACGAAGCTAAGTATGTATTGAAACTCTTAAACAAAAGGAAGATAGATTATCCTATTTGGATCGACATTGAGGACAATGCGACATCCGGCAAAGCATCACCTGAACAGCTGGCGGCTGCAGCAAGAGCTTTCTGCAGGACCGTAGAAGCTGCAGGCTATAAGGCAGGTGTATACGCATCATACTCATGGATCGTCAATAAGATAGGCGATATATCTGATCTGCATAAGTGGGTAGCACAGTATAATGAAACGTGCAGCTATTCCGGCAAGCATGATATGTGGCAGTATTCTTCTACTGATACGGTTCCAGGCTTTAAGGGCAGAAGGGATGTCAATAAATGCTATGTTGACTACAGCATTAAGGAGCCGGAGAAATATTCCGGCAAGTTCCCAGCTCTGCCAAGGAGAGGCTACTTCAAGTTAAATGATAAAGGCAGCAATGTAAAACTGCTGCAGGCTTACCTGAATTGGTCCGTTAATGCTAAGTTGAAACTTGATTGTGTGGTTGGTCCTAAAACCATTAATTCCGTAATTATATTTCAGGATAAGAACGGTTTAACTGAGGACGGTCTTTTCGGTAAGGACTGCCTGGAAAAAGCTAAAGCTGTAAAGTTATAAGGAGGTGATCCAAGTGTCTAAGGGTAAAAGAAAAAAAGGCGGTGGCGGAGGCTGCTAGCCTGATCGATTGTTATAACTAATAGCTGCTAGATAAAAACACAAAAATACAGAAAACATCCGCAGGTTTTATCGCTTGCGGATGTTTTTTTGCATAATATAAATGGTACTAAAATGGTACTAAAAAGTTTCGTAGAGAGCATTTTCGTGGTGTTATTTATGGAATGCGTGGAACAGAAACGCTATATTGCAACAAACACCATTATATAATAGAAGTAAACGTAATTAGATAAAATTGAAAAATTGTTCATTGTTTTCCCTCTTGTTCTTGACATTATGTCGCCTAGAACATTATAATATAGTTTGTGTGAATATATCAAGATTTAATTAAGTAATGCATATTTTTTTTGAATAATTTTCCTTAAATATATTGAACTGAATAGTGAAAGGAGGTGCTTTAATGTCTCCAATAATTGTAACAATTATTATTGCTATAGTTGCGTTAGTCTTAGGACTATTGATCGGATATATATATAGAAAAAACGTTGGGGAGAAGACGATCGGCAGTGCAGAGCAGAAAGCCAGGAATCTGATTCTTGATGCAGAAAATAAATCCGAAACTATAAAAAAAGAGATTACATTAGAAGCAAAAGAAGAAGCCCATCGCATGAGAAGCGATGTTGAGCGCGAGGTCCGTGAAAGAAGGGCCGAGATACAGCGTTCAGAAAGAAGACTCGTTCAGAAAGAGGAGTCTATTGACAGAAAGTTAGAGAACATTGAGAAAAGGGAAGAAAGCATTACTAGACACGAGAGAGATCTTGAAGAGAAGAAGGAAGAAGCTGAAGCTTACGTAGCAAAGCAGATCGAGGAACTGGAAAAGATTTCCGGTTACACTGCTGAGGAAGCTAAGGCCCTGCTGTTCGATGAGATCGAAAAGGATGTAAAGCACGAGGCTTCAGTCATGATCAAGGACGTAGAAGCCAAAGCAAAGGAAGAAGCCGACAGGAAGGCAAAGGAAATCATCACTGGCGCCATCCAGAGATGTGCGGCTGATCATGTTGCTGAAAGTACCGTCTCAGTCGTGGCACTGCCTAATGATGAAATGAAGGGCAGAATCATCGGCCGTGAGGGCAGAAACATCAGAGCTATCGAAACGCTGACAGGTGTTGACCTGATCATCGATGATACTCCGGAAGCAGTTATCATTTCAGGGTTCGACCCTGTAAGGCGTGAAGTTGCAAGACTGGCGCTGGAAAAGCTTATTGTTGATGGAAGGATCCATCCAGCAAGAATTGAAGAGATGGTAGAGAAGGCTGAGAAAGAAGTCAACGCCACCATCAAGGAAGAAGGAGAACAGGCTACATTTGAATGCGGCATACACAACCTTCATCCTGAACTTGTTAAACTTCTGGGCAGACTTAAATACAGAACTTCATACGGACAGAACGTACTCAACCATTCGATCGAGGTATCACATCTGGCCGGACTTATGGCAGGAGAACTTGGACTTGATGTCAAACTGGCAAAGAGAGCCGGCCTTCTCCACGACATAGGCAAGGCACTGGATCATGAATACGAAGGTACGCATGTAGATATAGGCATTCAGGTACTGAAGAAGTACAAGGAATCCGACGCAGTCATCAATGGCATGGCAGCGCATCATGGAGACTATGAGCCTAAGAGCATGGAAGCCGTTCTCATAGCAGCTGCCGACGCCCTTTCAGCGGCGAGACCGGGAGCAAGAAGAGAGACTTTGGACGTTTACATCAAGAGACTTGAGAAACTTGAGGAAATCGCCAACACGACGCCAGGTGTCGAGAGGTCGTTTGCTATTCAGGCAGGCAGAGAGATCAGAATCATTGCTAAACCTGATGAGACCACAGACGCTGATATCGTAATGCTGGCAAGAGATATCTCCAAGAAGATAGAATCAGAACTGGAATATCCGGGTCAGATAAAGGTAAACGTTGTAAGGGAAACCAGAGCAGTAGACTACGCAAAGTAAGGATTAACTCCCCATGTAACAGTGGGGAGTTATTTGATGTAACAGCAGGCGCCGATGGCAGAAGCTTCAGGCACCTTAGACCAGGCGGATGAATGCCGCCGATTAATTGAAAAGAGGAAGTAAATAATGTTTGTATATCTTGACAACAGCGCTACTACGAAACAGTATCCGGAAGTGACCAAACGCATGGCGCTGGCTGCAGAGAACTACTACGGAAATCCGTCTTCACTGCACACCATGGGTGTTGAGGCAGAGAAGCGTCTACGCGAGGCCAGAAAGATGGCGGCAAAGGGATTTGGCGCCTCTGAAAATGAAATCATTTTCACCTCTGGCGGCACGGAATCCGACAACACGGCTATCTTTGGCGCTGCAAGAAAAAAGAGAAGAGACGGCAATAAGATCATAACTTCTAAAGTTGAGCATCCGGCTGTGCTGGAGGCGATGAAGCGTCTTGCTGATGACGGCTTTCAGATAGAGTACATCGGGGTCGACAGCAAGTGCAGACTCGATATGGAACAGCTCAAAGCTGCGGTAGACGATAAGACGATACTTATTTCCATCATGATGGTAAACAACGAGACGGGTACATTAATGCCAGTTCGTGAAATAGCAAAAATCAAGGGAAACGCCCTGTTTCATGTTGACGCTGTGCAAGCCTTCGGAAAAGTCGATATAAGCGGCACAGGGGCCGATTTAGTAGCTGTAAGCGGGCATAAGATCCATGGCCCTAAGGGTGTAGGCGCACTATATATTAAAAACGGCACCAAACTTCCGCCATTCATAGTGGGAGGCGGGCAGGAAGGCCATATGCGTTCAGGCACTGAGAACATTCCAGGCATCGTGGGTTTTGCAAAGGCCTGCGCGATGTCTCTCGACAGATTCGACGAGAGAAACCAGACAATGAAGTCATGCAGAGATTATCTTCTGGCAGGCATCAGAGACCAGATAGGCGACATCATTGTAAACAGCCCGGATGACGGCGCTGCATCGGTACTCAACGTTTCGTTTCTCGGCACCAGAGGCGAGGTCATCCTCCACACTCTGGAACAAAGCGAAATCTATGTGTCGACGGGTTCGGCATGTGCTTCCAACAAAAAAGGACAGAGCCACGTGCTGACGGCAATGGGCCTCAGGCCACAGGAAATCGAAGGCGCTCTGAGATTCAGTTTCAGCGAATTCAACACCATCGAAGAGATGGACTACGTACTAGACAGACTGCAGACCGCTGTAACCCAATTCAGGAAACTTGGTTCATTCAGATAAGGAGAAAACAGTGAACGAACAGAACATATTTATCGTCAGATGCGGCGAGGTTGCCCTCAAGGGCATGAACAAGCCGTACTTTGAACGGATGCTGGTTGAACGCATCAAAAACGCGCTGAAGGGACTTGACGGGGTCACAGTCAGGCGCCACGAAGGACTGATATATGTCAGAGCAGATAAAACTACAGACAGTGACCAGATCGTAAAGCAGATATCCAAGGTTTTCGGCGTGGCATCGATCAGCCCGGCGGTAGAAGCAGAGAGCAACCTCGATGCCATTGGCGAAGAGGCAGTGAAATTCATGCTGAAACTCATTGAAACGAGAGGCATCAAAACATTCAAAGTCGAGGCAAAGCGTGCCGACAAAAATTTCCCGGTCAAATCGCCAGACATCGCCAGGATCATTGGGGCGAAGGTTTTGATCGGCTGCAAGGTGCTGAAGGTAGACGTCCACGAACCGGACTGCCATCTTTTTGTTGACCTCAGACATGATGAAACCTTTATCTACGAAGAAAAAATCGCCGGTTTCGGCGGACTGCCTCTGGGCACCAACGGCAAGGGAATGGTGCTTTTGTCAGGAGGCATAGACAGCCCGGTAGCCGCATGGATGATGGCTAAGCGCGGCATGGTCGTAGAGGCCGTTCATTTCCATTCATATCCTTACACTAGCCCAAGGGCCCAGGAAAAGGTGGAAGAACTGGCGGGCATCGTAGGTTCCTATTGCGGCAACATCAAGATGCATATCATCAATCTGCTGCCGATCCAGGAGCAGATCGTGCAGAACTGCCCTGAGGAGGAGACAACGATCCTCGTGAGACGCTTTATGATGAGGATAGCTGAAAAGATCGCAGAAAAGAACGGAGCCATGATGCTGATCACAGGAGAAAACCTGGGACAGGTGGCAAGTCAGACTGCAGAAGCTCTTGTCGTTACAGATGCCGTAGTGAAAATGCCGGTGATGAGACCTTTGATAGGCATGGATAAGGTAGACATAATGGATAAGGCTCAGGAAATCGGTACTTTTGAGAAATCTATCGAACCTTATGAAGATTGCTGCACCGTTTTTCTGCCAAAACACCCTTCTACGAAGCCAAAACTGGCTAAAATAGAGGAATCTGAATCAAAATTGGATGTCGATGGACTGGTTGAAGCGGCAGTAGAATCGGAAGAAGTAAAAATAGTACGACAAAATCCAATTTAGACTTGCAAAAAGTATACAAAAGTAGTTTAATATAAATGTATGCGCTGTTATTTTTGTAACGATTTGACAGCACTACTGAATACGGTGTTAAAATCCTTTCACAAGGGAGGACCGTTATAATATTTTAAGGAGGCATTTACATGAACTTTCAACTAACGAAGGAACAGGAATTCGTAAGGAAAATGGTAAGAGAATTTGCCACGAATGAAGTTGACCCGATCGCTGCTGATATCGATAAGGAACACAGATTCCCTACGGAAACAGTGGAGAAAATGGCCAAGTATGGCATGATGGGAATTCCTTTCCCTACTGAGTACGGTGGAGCAGGCGGAGACGAGATCTCCTATGCAATCTGCGTTGAGGAACTTGCAAGAGTTTGCGCATCAACTGCCGTAATCGTATCAGCTCACACTTCACTTTGCTGCTGGCCAATTTACACATACGGCACAGAAGAGCAGAAGCAGAAATATCTGCCTGATCTGCTTTCAGGAAGAAAGCTTGGCGCTTTCGGTCTGACTGAGCCAAACGCCGGTACTGATGCTGGCGGACAGCAGACAAGAGCCGTGAAAGACGGCAACAAGTGGATACTGAACGGATCAAAGGTATTCATCACTAACGGCGGATATGCTAACACATTCGTTGTTATGGCTATGACAGATAAGAAAAAGAGCACTCATGGCGGAATCAGTGCATTCATCGTAGAAAAGACTGATCCAGGCTTCTCAATCGGCAAGACTGAGGACAAGATGGGTATTCACGCTTCATCAACTACAGAGTTGATTTTCCAGAACTGCGAAATCCCTGAGGACAGACTTCTTGGAGAAATCGGAGATGGATTCAAAGTTGCATTGTCAACTCTTGATGGCGGCCGTATTGGTATCGCTTCACAGGCTCTGGGTATTGCTCAGGGAGCATTCGACGTTACAGTTGAATACATGAAGTCAAGAAAGCAGTTTGGCAAGAAACTTTCACAGATGGAAGCTCTTCAGTTCGAGATGGCTGATCTTAAGACCAGAATCGAAGCTGCAAGACTGCTGGTATATAAAGCTGCATTCCTCGAAGATAAGCACGCTGATTATGGCGAGGCTTCAGCAATGGCTAAGCTGTTTGCTGCTGAGACTGCAATGAAGGTAACTACTAAGTGCGTACAGTTCCACGGCGGATATGGATACACTGCAGATTACCCAGTTGAAAGAATGATGAGAGACGCTAAGATTACTGAGATCTACGAAGGAACTTCAGAAGTTCAGAAGATCGTAATCGCAGCAAGAACTTTCGGAAAATAATATAGGAGGAATATAGATATGGCATTTAAGATTATCGTATGCGCTAAGCAGGTACCAGATACTAACGTTATCAAAATTAACCCTAAGACTGGTACTCTGATCAGAGAAGGCGTTCCTAGCATCTTGAATCACGATGATGCAAACGCTCTTGAAGAAGCATTAAAGATCAAGGATAAGTATCCTGATACACATATTACAGTTATTACAATGGGACCTCCTCAGGCTAACGATCTGCTCTTCGAGTGCATCGCTATGGGCGCTGACGAAGGTATCCTGGTTTCCGACAGAGCAGTCGGCGGTTCAGATACATGGGCTACTTCCAATACTCTGGAAGCTGCAGTTAAAAAGGTTGGAGACTTCGACCTTCTCTGGTGCGGCAGACAGGCTATCGATGGAGATACAGCACAGGTTGGACCTCAGCTTGCTGAGAAACTTGGAATCCCACAGGTAACATACGTTGAAGAATTCGAAATCGCTGAAAACCTGAAAGACATCACTGTTAAGAGACAGCTGGAAGACGGCTATGAGCTGATCAAACTCCAGACTCCTTGCATGCTGACTGCTATCAAAGAGCTTAATGAGCCTAGATACATGAGCATGGGCGGAATCTTCGCTGCAAAGGAAATGAAGACTTGGAACGCTAAGGACATCGAAGTAGACCTTAACACTGTTGGTCTGGAAGCTTCTCCTACAAACGTATTCAGATCATTCACACCTGCTCCAAAGGGCAAGGGCGAAATAATCTCAGGAGATACAGAGAAAGAAATCGCTGACAACCTTCTGGTTAACCTGAAGGAAAAGCAAGCTATCTAATTAGGAGGAGGATTAACAATGGCTATTGAAATTTTAAAAGATAAATGTACAGGCTGCGGACTATGCTTTAAGTCCTGCCCTTATGATGCATTTGAGTTTGAAGCCTATGATGGCAACAAGCTTGGCAGAGTTGCTAAAGTTAACTCAAAGTGCTCATTCTGTAACCAGTGCCTGACTGCCTGCAAGTTTGGAGCTATCCAGGAAATCAAGGATACAGAGGTTGTTGACCTTTCAGCTTACAAACACGTTTGGGTATTTGCTGAGCAGAGAAAAGGCAAGCTGATGAACGTAGCATTAGAGCTTATCGGCGAAGGCAAGAGACTGGCTAAAGAAATCAGTGATGACACTGATACTTGCGCAGTACTTGTTGGAAACAACATCGATCACCTGGCTGCAGAGTGCTTCGCTTATGGCGCTGACAAAGTTTATATGATCCAGGATCCACTTCTGGAGACATACACAACTGATGGATACACTAAGGCTATCACAGATGCTATCCACGCATACAAACCAGAGATCGTTCTTTACGGAGCAACTCATATCGGCCGTGACCTTGCACCAAGGATCGCTGCCAGATGCAACACTGGTCTGACTGCAGACTGCACAAGACTGGACGTTAAAGTATCAAGCTACATCGACTTCGCTAAGAAGAAGACAACTCTTGACACTTCAACATTAGACCCTAATGATCCATCAACTGGAATCAAGCAGACTCGTCCTGCATTCGGCGGAAACCTGATGGCTACCATCATCTGCCCTAAGACTAGACCTCAGATGTCAACTGTACGTCCAGGCGTTATGCAGAAGAGAGAAAAGGTTGAAGGAGCTACAGGAGAAATCATCAACTACAAGCCTCAGCTGACTAAGGATGATATCCATGTTCAGGTTGTAGAAGTTGTTAAATCAGCTAAGGAACTCGTTTCCCTGACTGATGCTGACATCATCTGCTCAGGCGGACGTGGTCTTGGTGATGCTTCCGGATTCGAACTGATCAAGAAATTCGCTGACAAAGTTGGCGGAGTTGTTGGTTCATCACGTGCAGCAGTTGATGCTGGCTGGATCGATCATTCACATCAGGTTGGACAGACTGGAACTACCGTTAAGCCTAAGATCTACTTCGCTTGCGGAATTTCCGGAGCTATTCAGCACCTGGCTGGAATGCAGACTTCAGACGTTATCGTTGCAATCAACAAAGATCCAGATGCACCTATCTTCGAAGTTGCTGACTTCGGTATCGTAGGCGACCTGTATAAGGTTATCCCTGAGATCATTGCTGAGTGGGACAAGGCTGAAGAACTTCACGACGCAGCTACTAAATAAGCAAAACTGACATATAAGTCATCTATAGAGCGTGTACGGTTAAACGTATGCGCTCTTTATTTGTCATGAAGCCAAAACTTGAATTTCAAGTCCGATAATTCGTATCAAAAAAACTCACAGACACCGTTCGGTAACCTTATAAACATTGAGAAATAAACATTATGAAGATTTTGTGAAAATTTTCAGCAAAGCGCTGAAACTATTGAAATTATATAAAGCAAGTCCAGAGCAGGTAACCTAAAGATAATGCAAGAGTACTAAATTAAATCTAACAAAAGCGGTGGAATGCGAATGTTGTGTGTACTTTTTATTAATGTGGAACTATAAGCACACAGCTTTGCTGGGTGCTTTTTATATCTTTAAGAATAGTGTATGTGAGGTAAATGAAATGAAAAAACAATTATTAGTATTAGCACTAAGTCTGGCAATGGTCAGCACTTATTCATTCATGAGTATCGGGTCAGTGTTTGCTGACAGCGATGCCAGCGGTAATGGAGCTCAGGTAACCGGTACGGACAGCGCAGTGACAGAAAATACTGCTCAGACTGTAGCACCGGCAGCAGAAGGCACAAGCGGAACCGATGGAACCGGCGATACTTCAGCCGACACGACTTCAGGAACTGGTGAGCAGGCTCAGACTGCAGCGGCAGAAGCTCCTGCACAGGAACCGGCTGCTGTGGAAAAGACTACTGCAGATCTGGACACGATCTATGTAGCGGCAGACGGCACTGACGCAAACATAGGTGAGACCGCAGAAGCTCCAACAAGCCTGAGCAATGCACTTGAAAAATACAAGACGGGTGCAACGATCATAATGGCAGGAGGAGAATATACTCTGGCAGGCGGAACATATGACAGTGGTGCTGCAGCATGTTATCTTAATAGATCAGTCAGCATTCAGAAGGCATCTGGCAGCGAGAGTGCTGCAGTTGTCACTCTGACAGGCGGCAGTTATGGAATCGTGATCAATGGAAGCGGAAGCTACAGCTTCAGCGGACTGACGATCAATTCAGCAACCAACCTGTCAAATATTTCTGTAGAAAACTATATGAAAGACATAACTAATACCACTTCAACAGACTATACTCTGGATGCATCGCAGAAGGCTGTTGTAAATGTTTCAAACTGCGTAGTAACCAATACCTGGAAATCCGCAATCGATTTTGAAGGCAACGGAGCAATTTCTTCTAACTATGCAAACTACGACAGAAACTATTTCGACCTGACAGTTTCCAATTGTGACATTACTGCTGATCCGGGAACTGACAAGGGACATTGGGGATACGGCATAGGAAGCGGACTTTCAAACAACTACTGTGACCTGAGCCACAGTTCACTGACTGTAACAGGATGCACATTCAATAAAGGCCAGGTTACATATAACGCCACCTATGGAATCAGGATATGCTCAAACTCAACGGCATATGCCAATTACAACATGGGAAGCGTAAATATCTCCGGAAATTCCTTCTACAATGTAAACAACGGAATCTGGTATGCTATCTCATCGATAAACAAAGAAAATATCATAATCGACAACAACGATTTCACACCTATGGTGCAGACAAATGCTGATACAGGAAATGGAAACGCTCTGGGCGTATACAACTACCTGACAGACACGTCAGATCCATACAGCTACAGCTTTGCCAAAGAAATGAAGGGCAACAACTTAAGCGGAGAAAAGATACTTACACTTTTCAAGGCAAACATAGACGTTATCTGGTTCCCAGACGGACAGGCCGTTAATGCCACTAATTTCAACAACTTCAGTGATACCAATACCACTGATGCCGGTACCAGATACCTGAAGTACGGCGTATATTCCAAAGCGCTGGTACTGACAGACTTCGGAATCGATCAGGATCTGCTGACATTTGCCACTGCAGCTTCAGCTTCTCAGACATTTACTTTTACATATAACACCAAGACTGTATCAGGCGCTTATTCTAATTATACAAACATGGAGATGGGAGCAGCGGACAGCTATTTCACAGAAAGCAATACTAAGCATGCTTCGTCAGATTATCTGGCAAACTATACTAAGTCATACGCCATCACATCATGGAAAGAAGTCAATGCAGCTGGTGAAGACTATGATTCAGGACTCATTACATTTGAGACCACTTCAGCAGGAACGGTTACAGTTACTCCTACAGGAGCTGGAACAGGCGTTGCATACATCAAAGCTACAGTAGGAACAGGCCCGAATGCAAAGTCAGACATTATAAAGATCAACATCGGAAGCACTCCAATCATTACGCCGATCGTAGATCCTACGCCGACACCTACGCCAACACCGGATCCGGGTACAGTAACTGACGATCCAACCAACAACAATACTGACAATCCGGGAACTACGACAGATGATCCGGAAAACAACAATACCGGCAGCAATACCGGAAATAATCAGGGAACCGTTACTGACACTGTGACAGAAAACGAATCACAGCCGCAGACTGGTGACCAGCAGAACATCTTTGCATGGATCGCAGTTCTCCTTTCGGGAATGGGATTCACGTTCCTCTTAAAGCGGAGAGACGATAAAGGGACAGACAATTAACACACATACACACATACATTCCACAAAAGGGGCTGTTTTCAACAGCTCCTTTAAATTTAATCTAAAAAAAACTTTTTAAACCCCAGTCAAATTATCTGTGAATTATTGAATAAAAAGCAATAAGATGTTATAATGTAAAAATAATTTATGTTGATTCACTTTTTGGGAAGAAGGGACAGCTTATGCGTAAGACAACGACATCCAACAATAGCGGTGCTACAATACTTATTGCGTTGCTGTTCTTTTTAGTTTGCGCAATTGCGGGAGCCATAATTTTGGCTGCTGCAACGACATCATCAGGACGTATTGCCGGACTTGCAGGACAGGAGCAGACCTATTACTCCGTGACGTCTGCGGCAGACCTGATAAGAGACGACATTGGAAATCAGAAATTTGACTATTATTCAGAAACAGACGATAACGGCGCTGCAATCACCAGCGGAGTGTACGCCGGCGCAGAGCCTGGCGGCAAGCTGAGTGCTTTGTTGTCTGCAGCTGCGGAATCAGTGTTCAAGACCGGAAACGCTTACACCGACGACATAACCATAACCCCTGATACAGCGGAAACGGCGGATGCCATGGGAACGGTGACGGGCACATACACAATGAACCCGGACTACAGCTTGACGTTTACTCTGTACAGCAAAGACAAACCCGACGAATACAAATGCACGCTGACCATACCGGCTGACATCACCATGGACAAAATGAACAGACAGGTGGTCACGACGAATGAAGACGGATCAACGACAACAACAGTCAGGACTGAGACAAGCCTGACATGGGGTGCAGGCAAGATCGCGAAGGTTAACTAAGGCAGGCAGCTAAGATGAAGATGATAAATGAGAGAGAAAACTGCATATTGAAAAAGCTTAGGAGCCGCAGCGGTGAGACGCTGGCAGAAATGCTCGTAGCTGTTCTGATAATTGCCGTCGGCATGCTGCTGATCGCGTCTCTTATCGTGGCTTCAAACAGGCTGATTGCCAAGGGAGACTCCAAGATGACGTCGATATATGAGAATATGGATCAGGCGGAAAAGAATACGGCGCCAGCCACAGAGCAGAAGGTGACCGTGACATTCGGGCAGAATGGAACGGCCAGCGCAAGTTTCGATGTGAACGTGCACCAGGATGAAGACAAGGATTTTACTACTTACGAGAAGAAGACAGAATAGGAGGACCGTTATGAAAAAAAGAAAACTGAATAGCGGCGGTTTCACACTGTCAGAGCTCCTCGTCGTAGTTTTGATCCTGAGCATCGTGATGATAGTGGTCGTTGGCGGCATAACAGTCGTCAAGGACTCCTACAACAGCATAAAGCTTAAGGCTGAGTCCGACACGCTGATGTCAACTACCATTGCAGGCGTCATGGACGAGATGAGGTACGCGGGTGATATCAAAACCGAGGCGCAGACATTTACGGACAGCTCTGGCACAGCGAAGACAGAGACTGTGACAACTTTCCTCAGCGGGCCGAGAGGCTACAGGATATTTTTCTCCAACGACAGCGGCAGCAAGGGGATAATGGTCAATTCCGCAGGCGTGGCCCAAAGCCAAAGTGCGCCGCTTATGACAGGAAAAACAATGACAGACGGTTTGATACCGTCGATTTCATACACGTATGATGAGGCCACAGGTCTCTTCACGGCAACCATAACCATCAGCCATAAGGGCGCAGAGTTTGCAAAACAGACAATTACCGCAAGGCCACTTAACTGAGAAAAGGAGCAAGCAGATGAAATACAAGAGATTAGGAGACGTTCTTGCATCAGTAGGACTTCTGACTGAAGACCAGCTTCAGGAGGCTCTGAGCATCCAGAAAGAGTCCAAAGACAGACTGGGAAAGGTGCTCATCGACAACGGATTTATTACAGAGACTCAGCTGATTGAAGCGCTGAGGATGCAGCTCGGCATTGACTTTGTCGACCTTACCAAGGTGACGATACCGCCTGAGATGGTTTCACAGCTGCCAAAGACGATTGCAAAGAAATACGGCGTGGTGCCGGTTAACGTGTCTAAGGACACTTTGTTCCTGGCGATGAAAGACCCGCTGAACTTTATGGCAATAGAAGAAGTGCGTTCAGTGACGAGAAAGAAGATCGTTCCAATGATCGCCACGGACAGCGGTGTTGAGCATGCAATAAGCGCGCTTTACGGAAATGAAGGCGCTGCTAAAGCTATGGCTCAGATGCGTGCTGAGTCAGGCCTTA